>Ga0123341_1002261_pt1 | contig 15670 bp, 8 predicted proteins | sample Turbeapinknodule_FD_89959 | JGI IMG/M metagenome (GOLD analysis project Ga0123341, IMG submission 89959) | Root nodule microbial communities of legume samples collected from Mexico - Turtle bean Mexico pink nodule | ecosystem: Host-associated > Plants > Roots > Nodule | place: Mexico: Nepantla... | reverse complement strand
TTGGTGCATATTTTTATATAATAAAGTTTTAATTTTTTTTTTTTTTAAAAATTGTTTTTTTTTTTTTTTTCAGTGGCTAGCTAAATAAGATAATTAATGCCATGAAATTTATGTTCCCAACAATGCATTTTTATTCTAGGCGCTAAACTTATGTTAATTTTCAAAAGAAAAAGAAAATATAAACCTCTGAATCACTAAGTCCCACATCGAATGATGATTTATAATTTTCTGACTTTATATACAATGTTTAACCTTCATCGTTTGTGTTCGTTAAAAGGAGAGATGGTTGGCATCTCCCCTGACAGGGACGGGAACAGCCTTCGGGCTTTTCTCTATCACATCGGTTAAAGGCTACCCACCTCTCGGTGGATCTATAACCCAATTTTTTTTCCTACAGAAATCCATTCTCCCATTCGCACAAGTGTAGCAGTGAAAGATTTTATTTTTTTCACTTAACTGGGTGGGCCTCTGTCTCTCCTGTGTTGCATGCAGCTACCCAATACAATCAAAACAAATGAATACTAAATTTTTTAATCACACAATTTTAGTAAATGATGACAACTAAGTTGCAACGGTATCACCATTAGGTCTTCAAGTTTTTCATAAAGTGTTGTTAAAAAGTCTAAAACAAAAATAACCTTTACATATCTGAGAAACTTCCATTTCCAAACAAACTGGAGGAAGATAATGTTGAGATTCATGGCAACCATGTTTTCTTGTTCAGTGGAAGATAGTGCTTCTATTGAGTATTTTGCTTTTGTCCAAAATAAAGATGTTTTGAACTAAGAAGCCCAAAAAGAACAAGGGAGACACGGAAATATGGTTAAATTGAAAATTATAGGATATGAGACATGGTTATATATAAATTAAAATGTATTAATATATTTTGTTATAAGAAAAAAAAATACAATGTTTAACTTTTATTTAGGAGATTTTAATATTTTTTTGAGATTTTGTTCGAGATTTTATCAGATTTCGTAGGAGGGAAACGTGTCTCCTCCGGCTAAAATGGCTCAATAAAAAGCGTTTGACATCGCGTTGTGCTTGCTTCTGCTACTATCCGTGTCCGCAGTGTATCGGAATGACGGAATGAAAAAAGCATATATGGTAGAATCGTAACCATAGAATATGACCCTAATCGAAATGTATCTATTTGTCTCATACACTATGGGATGATGACAAAAAATATATTTTACACCCGAGAGGACTATAATTGGAGATATCATTGTTTACATAAGTTCCTATAAAAATGGGAAATGCCCTATTTTGGCCGTATGCGAACTTCATAAACCCATCAAGTTTTAGAGGCCTACAACTCTGATTAACCAATACAAGAATCTTTACAATCTTTTACATTTGAAGTAACAAAGACAAACAACATACAAAATGTTGCACAACATAGTAATTAGGTGCAGTGCAGCATTTGTCCTCAAATTTGTCATACATGAAACCAGTGAGGATGCTGGTTTTTGCCACATTGCAAGAGCTGACACCATTTCCACTGATTTCTTCCTTTAAAATTTCCTTTTCGTGTGAACATATTTAAAATACGAATAAGATTATTAAGTTCATATTCATCAATATAATAGTTGAATTCTTATTATAATTAAATATAAAAAAAACACACTCAATCAATTATCGAGTGCGCATAAATAATGAAAGTTGAACACTTAGCATTTTCTTTGCCATACAGATATTTCCTCATTACTTTTTTTTCACAAAACCTCTTCAATCTTCATGCTGTTCGTCCATCACATTTCTACAGCAAATCAATAAGGAAGAACAGTGAATAATGCTTTCCCTCTTGAGTACATAACAAAATAAAACCCCTCAAAGATTACTTCTATACACCATAGAGAAAATCAAGTTCCAACTAATATAGTTGCATATTAATTGGAGCAAATCAACTTTACATTGTCAAGGATTTCTTTGGTAGTTCAACCAAAGAGCTGGAATCCCTGTGACAACTCCGGTGGAGCCATTACCGGCCACCGGCACCCCAGTCACCGCCGCAAACGACATGGAACTGGAACTACAAGAAGAACGTTCCGGCACTTTCACCCTCACCGAAATATTTATAACCCCGTTTCTCCTAACGTTACCGTCCCACAGCCTGTAGCTCAAGAAATGCAACTGGTTTTCCGGCACGTACCCTCCAATGAAATCAGAAACCGGTATTCGCGCCACGCCAACACTGTTAGACCCCGTCAACGACGACGACGACGACGTTTTGCACTTCACCTCAACGGATATGAACCTTGCATGCAACGGCACGTTCACCACAACCTTCTCGTTCCACGAAGGGTAGCTTCCTCCCTCTGAGTCCACTTTCGTGACGGCACCTGCGTCAGTGCTGGCGTCGGAGTGAACCGTGACAAATGTGTTTCCTCTTGCGGGTTTTCTGTTCATTTGGAGATTCTCTGCGGATAAAACCGTGACTTCCACTGTTCTTGACATGATGCTATTTATGATCCGTTGTTTAAACGATAAAAGAATGTAATTAGTAAAAGATTTGTGATGCGCTGAAATGTTGTGGTGAAGAGGAGAAAGAAGAGAGTTAAATATTATGAGGTTTGGGAAACGTGAGAGAAAGAAGAGAGAAAGAAAGAGGTTGCTTCTTTTTAATGTTGAAGAACTTTCCTGTGCCTTTCAATATCAGCCGTTATTACAACATACGTGGTTTCGAAAGTTGACCGAGTAAGGAACGTGTTTACCACGAAGTTTCAGTCCAATTTTCAACCCTTCTATTATATTATTATTATATTACACCTTCAACAATATTAAGAGTAAACAAAAAATTTATTAAATAAAATTTCTAACCACCAACACTTTATTCTAATTTGTTAATTCAGATTTTTAATTTAAACAACTGGGTCTCTGATTATGTAATTTCCGTGTTATGATTTTTATTAATTATGGTACTCTCTAATAAAAGAAAGAAAGATTTGTGTAACTGTATACAAAATATTTTTAAGCTTAAATATATTTTTCGTCTATAAACTATAACACGAAATTGATTTTCGATTTTTTTTAAATTTTAATCATTCAGATTCAGATTCAGATGTTTGTATGTAGTATAAAAATTATTGGAATTTGTAAAATAATTATTAGTTTTTTAAAAAAATTAATAGTTTTTCTCAAAACTTGATCGATTTTTCAAAATTCGATGTTATTTTGATCGGAGACTGTGTCCATATAACTACTTCCAATAGTTTAATGAACTGAAATAAATTGGATTAATTTCATATAAAAAAATTTCATTTTAATTATTATTTCATACTACAAACATCTAAGTGGTATAAAAACATATAAGTGATATAAAGTTTGGACTAAGAAAAAAATAATTTTATAATATAAAAATAAATAACATTTTTAAGTCAAGGTGAGTGCACTAATATTTTTGTTTTAGTGATATTTTTTTTAAGTGGGAATAGTTTTTAGGAAAAGTCGGAAACATAGTTGAGAACGAAATGTTTGATTTGGTTGTGGGGGGACTTGGTTTTAATTGGTCGTGTTCCAAAATCTGTCTCCATGCTGAGTAAATTCCAGAGGAGAAAGTTGGATGTGTTAATGGGGAATTTATGTTTTTAGTACTTAAGGGTTTTTGAAGACCAAGTCAACTACTGACTTTTTTAACAATGAATTGAGGAAGAAACAAGTAGAGAGACACCCGGAAGGTTACTAGTTTGGAATTTGTAGACTGCTACCTACCTCACGTGTTCTTCTTAAATTTATGGGAAAAAATTATGTTTTTTATTATTATCATACTTTCTTTTTCAAACTGTATTTTTGTTTTTTTATCTTTTCAAAACGGCTGAGTTGTTCTTTAATTTTTTTTTTAAAAAGTAAATTTAGTCTTTTCTTTAAACATAAATAAGAAATGGTAAGCTTAAATATAAAAAAGATTAGATTCAATTATTTTAAAAGTAAATTCCTTATTCATATATTTGAAATTACATAGACTAAAAATACATTTTTCCTTCCATCAATCTTTAGCTAGCTAGCTACCAATTACTGTGTTTTTTATAGACATATCCCTACGTAACTTGACATCTTAGTTAGGCATGATCGTGTTTTTTATAGACATATCCCTACGTAACTTGACATCTCAGTTAGGCATGATCACTATGCAACTTGACATCTCAGTTAAGCATGATCACTGTACAACTTGACATCTCAGTTAAGCATGATCAATATACAACTTGATATCTCAGTTAAGCTGACACGTCAAGTAACAACAATCTTTTAAATGATTCAGGATTACATATATAGTATGCCCTGAGGGTAGACGGCGCTTGTTTGCTAAAGTCTTAAGGCCCCAGAAAATTTAAACACACAGAAATGGACATAAATCAAATTGGGAACAAAAGTATTTGGGAGATAAAACTAGAAAGGATAAATGGTCCAATTGCTGGAACTGAGGTTCATCGCATCGTGTATGAATCACATTTTCCATTTCATTTATATATTTCCTCGGGGTTTGGACTTCTTGACCTTTCAGATACAAGAGAAGTTCTTAATAACTATCTAAGCAAGCAAAATTTGATCTAGGCAAAGTTTATTCGACGTTTCAGCATTAACAAGCATTTTCAGGCCAGCTTTAAGATCAGCCACGCCTTCCCCCAAAACAGAACATACAGGAAAGATGGGAACACCTTGTACCCTTCTCTTTAACTCTTTATATACTTCATCTGCACCGTTCTCATCAATCTTATTTGCAACTATCAAGGATGGCCGATTGGACAAACCATCCTGATGGTACTCTAGCTCTAGAACTAAGTCTCTGAGCTGTTCCCATGGCGGAATTCCCTTCCTTCCATTTAAAGCAGCAGCCAAGTCTACCACATAAGCAAGAACCTTTGTGCGCTCTATGTGGCGCAGAAATGCATGCCCGAGTCCACGATTTTGGTGTGCACCTTTTATAAGCCCAGGAATATCAGCCACGGTTATTGAGAGATCATCATAGTGTAGATTCCCCAAATTTGGCCTAAGAGTAGTAAACGCATAGTCACCAACAGCAGGCTTAGCCCTTGATATAGCCCCAAGTAAAGTGCTTTTACCAGCATTAGGCATTCCCACAAAGCTTACATCAGCAATACTCTTGAGTTCTAATATAAGAACGGTCTCAAAACCAGGTGAACCTGCATGCAGAGAGGAGTGGATACCGTTAGGATCCTGAAGATTAGGTACATTTTTCATTGAATCTTTGGAACAATACGCATTGCCCAGACCACCCTCTCCTCCGCGAGCAATGACAATTTGTTGACCTTCTTCTGTTAATTCAGCAACATTGTATATTATCTCTTGGTTCTCTTCTATATCCTCAGTACAAAATTCAGGAGCTCCATTAGTAGTGGAGAGTTGAGAGAATGCATCTGTTGATGTAACTTGTCTTGATTTTTCAGATTTCTCAGCATTTGCTTCTTCAGCTTGTGTTGAGGAGAAGCCAGTAGAATGTGTTGCGTTTACTTCCACTCTTGTAACATTGGAGGTAGAACCATAGCCAGGGTCATGAAGATCATCAACAAGTGCCCCTGGAATATCCCAAGGGTCTACATCAGTCGAGGATTGAGTTTTGACAACGGAAGGAATATCACCATTGACAAGATGAAGTACAGTGCCAATCGGTACACGGGCAACCTATTAAATAAAGCATACGATTTCGGAATGAACTTGCTGTTCTGTGTTGCGAACAAGGCTAAATAAGAGAAAAGAAAACTATGAATTGTTTAGAAAGCAGAAAGAACAGGTAAATCATCAATTACCTTATCAGCACCCCTGCTACCTATCAACTTTTTTGATGATCCATGTCCTCCTTTCTCGGCTATCTATGAGAAATAATTAGTGTCACCAATCTTTTAAGACATGAAAATTTTCATCATTTCAAAAAACATTTTGGCAGAAGATACAAACACATACCAGATGACGCTGCAAACCACTGAAGTCCCAAACTCTGGGAGAGCATTCCAGAATCACATCACCGCCTGTTCCCCCATTGCCACCTACATCAAACACAGACATCAAAGCAGCACTGTCATCAGCTCCATTGGACACCATCCACGTTTCTTAAATTGCGGTTTGCAACTACCATTACACCTACAATATCACAGTATTAATGAATTCTCTACTACCGAATTGCAACCACAATTGCAGTTGCATTGGAACACAATTTCTGTAATCACAACGCAACTAAATCTGCAATTCAAAACCTTGGCTATGCATCGTAATAAAGAGACATACACACCATCAGGTCTTCCCTTGCGCAAGCTGAAGCAACCATTACCTCCATCACCTGCTTTTGCAAATATCTTACACTGGTCTATCATTCGTCTCTCCTACAAAACCACCCATAACCGCAACGCAGTGGTAAAAAACTTAATATAAATGACAGCATGTCCTTTCATGTGCATTAAGCGGGGGAGGTACAAAAAAGAGTTGAGGATCAACCTGCAAAGGAGCAAGCTTAGACTTCTTCAGAGAAATATTGGAGTAACGAGCATAAAGTGTAATTGACCATCTAGTTATACACCTCTGAGTAAAATCTTCCATGTGTTTAATGCATTTTGCTTGAAAGTGTAACATCATTTTCACAAACTAGTAACTTGTAAGAGCGGAACCAGGTTGGTCCTCTATGTGTTGAAGCTTGACAACTTCAAAAACTGTGCAAAGCAAATGAAAGATTAATTAATTAATTTTACGGGATTTCTGGTTGCGGAGTTTTCTCAAACAGTTTTCGCGCATGGCAGAGTGTTATACAATCTGGTGCAATTGCTAACAACATGTTGAGTTAATTTTAGAAATGCAAAATGTGAGAGTGAAAGGGATCACCTAACCTTGGTTAATTCATCACGATGAAGTGCGGAATCAGAACCTTAGATTTGAGACTTTGCTCAAGTGATGTATATGTTGGCATGAAAAGAAGGGTAAATGAAATGAAATGTACATCTCCAGTCCCTTTCACCTCAGACTGACACGTGGATACCAAGAAATGAACGGCTTAAATTTAAATTGCAGTAAAGGCTTAACTGTTTTTTATAGTAGTCTATAAATGGGGCCCTTTAACCAAGGTAACATTCTTTAGTAGGCAAATTCTTCCTACACCCAATATTTTTAAAAGTGCACCCAACACAATTTTAAAATTCTGAAAATACCCTTTATTCCGGAAATGAAGATCAAGAAGTGAAAATAATACATAATGAAAAAATAGATTCGGAAGAGTTTTTTGGGCTTCGGAAACAAAAATCAAAAGTCCATTTGAATAAGAAAATCCATAATAAAAAAGTAATATATTAAGTGCATTTTCGTCTTTTCATTGGAATTGGTGCAGTTATATGGTGTAATATAGTTAAGTTTAAAGTTATATGGTATTAGAGTCATTTTATCATATCCTAATAAGTGTGGATACACCAACTTATATATAATGAAATGTATCATCTCTAGTCGACGTGGGATCTCCAACAAATTATAATCCAATATAAATATTTAGTGTTGTAATCACTTCTAATTTACAAAGTGATAATTTTTCAAAATATTTAATTAAATTTTATGACTTATAGAAGAGAAATAGAAGGTAGTTAAGAAAAATGACAAATATTGTCAAAATGGTTTGAGTCAACTAAGATTGATTTGAATGTACTTACATTTTATCTTTATTTTCAGATTTTTTATTTTATTTTTTCTCTACCCTCTATTCATTTTGTTTTAGTTAATCATACTACTTTCAAAACTAAGTTGAAATAAATAGCCTACTCGAATAAATTAATAAACCAGTAGTTAAGTTAGTTAACCATACAGAAGCAACACATGTTTTGTTCTGTTATGTCACCCTTATATTGAAGTAATTATTTCATTTAATAGATTATTTAACTCAGCTGATTACAAATGCATGTATGGGGCATCTCTAGATCTGTTTAAGTAATCATAAAGAAGAAAGTGAATTTGTGAATGTTTATATTTCAGATTCCAAAAATGATAAAATGATAGTAAATAGCCAACAACTAAACAACCAACTTTAACAATATTAGTTGTTCAATCTGCCATATGTAGTTTCTGTTATAAAATGCTGTAGAAAGTCTAAAACACAAATGAACCTTTACATTTCAAAGCAAAAAGATACAGAACTTTCAAGATAAGGCACATTCAGCAAGCACATCCCCCTGAATCAGGTTGAGAGTCATGACCAGCAGAAGATCTCAGGTTCACGTCAACCATGTCTTCTTGTTTTGTGGAAGATAGTGTTTCCATTCCAGGCAATGCAGCAGCAATTTTTCGAAAGAGGGCCTAAATATAGGTTTCAGACAGGAAATTGGCAAAAGCATGCAAGCAAATGAAGGTAATAATGTAACTCAAACAGTTAGCCTTTTGAAAGTCATCACTACTGCAACAAGCAAATCTCTGTTGGGATGAGCTCAGTTAAATCTACACACTTGACTCCACCCACAATGTGAAAATGTGGTTAGTTTCATCTTACAAGTGGTCAAAAGTATATGGAAGTGACTATTGATAAAATATATATGTTTTTGTGTTTTTTTTAGTGTTTTCCTAGCTTAAACAGTATTGTTAAACCGTCTTATGGCACTGATAGACGATCATGTTAGACCGTCTTATGGTGATGATAGACCGTTTAGTGGTCCTAATAGACGGTCTAGTTAAATTGTTTGATGGTCTTGATAGACGGTCCTGTTAGACAGGTCCTATTAGACTATCTAACTTTGGGCTTTCTTTCCTTTGAGTTTATGTATTTGTTTTTGGCTCCCTTTTTCCTTTTTGATTTTTCTTTTATAGAGACAAGCCTTTTCTGTGTAAGTGTAATTTTTTATAATGAATATTCTTCTTCTTTCGATAAATTTCTTTTGCTTTCTTTCTCTTACTTTTTCTCAGCTTACTCAAAATCTTGGGGTACTTGTCTATGCAACATAGATTCTTGCCTTCTTTGAGTGTTGCAGTTTGCAGAGTGTTTCTGTTGGATCGTACATAGCAGTTTCTGTATTAATTATATACAATTACCAATAAGTGGTTAAAAGTATCAGGAGATATCGAAGTGCTTAATTGTGGTAAACTTTGTTACATGTGGTTAATAGAGTCAAAAAGGTTGTTGATCAACACATGTTCTAAGTTATACGTGTAACTTGATGAATTAACATAGTGATTAACCATCTTGAACTTGTGAGGACAGTCCATATACGAGAACCATGTGTTAGATTTCCACAGTATGCCAAAATTCGTCAGATCATGAACGTAAATTAGTCTTAGAAAGCTTTGAGAAACCCATGATAAGACAAAAAAGATCATTAACTTTATCTCACACATAATTGTATATATTTCTCATTACAATTAATAATAGTATCATGAAGTTATTGAAATATCTAACTATAAGTAATAAGGTTATGAAGTCACTGAAACATCTAATAATGTGCACTAAAAATGGTCAATAATTTAACATTAACCACATATCAGTAATTACATAGAATCATGATCATTTACTCTTTATTAGAAAGAAAAATGTACACATATTCAGATCTCAATGGGCATTAATTGCTCTTATTATTACATGAGGACATTAAACAAGCAAATTATTACACAAATATAAAAAAAGAAGAGGCTTACCTTAATATTAAAGCCAGCTTTGGCACTAGCTTCAATAAACATGACGTTGAGTTCACGAGACTTGGCTTCCCCTTCCTCTGTAGAGACTTGCCTATCAGAAATGAACAAAAAAGTGAAAAATTTAAAACAACACTTTTACAAGACATTAAACAACAACGTTAATCAAACCTGCAACATTTCAAGTGCCAAACAATTCAAGCAACCAAAGGCTAGGAGCAAATCCAGCTCTTTCCTTCAAGGACTCTGCTAATTTCTAAGACTTATATGATATAGTAAAAGTGATCCACTGACACTTTAAAATTTAAGCAACATTCTTAAAGCACTAGTTAGGACTTAGGAGGATGAAGCATTTTCCAAGTTCACCAAGTTAGGAAACAACATTTATTTTATAACTTGTGTTCTGCTAGAGTTAAGAACACATGTACACTCACATTTTAACAAATTTTCCAAGCAATTGAAGAAGGCATAGATTTTAACAAATGTGTTCATAATTTTTACAGACCCTCTTCCATATTCACCCAGCTCCATCTCTCTCATATGCATACTATAGAAAAGAAGATACTAAAATGGCCAAAAAGTAATGTATGAGGAGTTGATCAAAATCAAGGAGGTACTAATTAATAGAAAACAAAAGAAGCATGTCATGAAACAGGCCACAATAAACCATCTGATGAAAGCATTCTACCATTATTACCTCTTATCCACAAGATCAGTTTTGTTCCCAACAAGTACAATAATAACATCACTGCCTCTCTCACTGCGCACCTCTTCAATCCACTTTGATGTGTTTAGGAAAGTCTGACGGCCTATTTCATAAGAAAATTGAATAAGAATGCATCTGGTTTTTTGCTGCTCTTGGACACACATTCCCTTGAGGAACTCAAGTATTATTATTGTTAAGAAGCAGCAAAAAGAAAGGAATAGGAGAAGGGAAACACCCTAAATAGCATACTTGCAACATCATAAGCAATGACAGCAACCGATGAGTCCCTAATGTAGCTTGGAATAAGACTTCTAAATCTTTCCTGTCCAGCTGTATCCCTGTTGCCACACATCACAGGCATGAACAAAAAATAAATAAAGGCTTTGTGGAAACAAAATTAAAAACAGAATTTTTAATGAGGAATCCTTTAATGCTGATTTATGTAGCCCAAAAAATAGAAACCAAACACACCAAACTTCATGAACCTCACAGTGATTAACCAATAAGTAGCATTTTTTGACACTTGAAGTGATGAAGCTAAACAAGATACAGATAGTAATATTAGAATTTAGAATTCTTTAGAATAAATTAACTGTCTGAGAATTCCTCTCAGCCCCTGAAAATTTATATAGAAATATGATTGCAAGTCTACCTATCTTTAGTCAGTGTCCAAAAAGTGGCTTCGAGATACTAAAGATCTAAGAACAAAAAAACTTCAAAACGAATTATGCTTTAAAGCCACTGCAAATGGACATTGTAAAGAGCTTAGAAGGTATTAGACAATGTCGAAGTATTTCAATACTAAATTGATAGAACTTTCAAAATATTGATACCACATTCTCAAAGGCACTCCCCTACAATGTCACATTCTGAGACAATGTTGGACTCTCACATTCTGAGACAATTGCTACATCCTTCGCATATTGCTAAAGCAGGAATAATGTTTTTTCTCCAAAAGCTTCCCTTCCCTTTACTTCTTCAATGCAATATTTTCCTTTCCATTCCAAAATTAGATTTTTTAAACCTCTTTTCCCTTCCCACTACTTCCCTAATACCATTATTTTCCTTCCTGATACAATTTCCAACATGAAACATCTTACCACAGCTGTAGCCGAACAGTTCGATCTTCAAGATACATAGTTTTTGATAAAAAATCAATACCTATCGTGGCCTGCTTGAAAAAAAAAACAATAATAAGTACAAGCAAAAGAAAATGACACAATATATGGTGCAAAATTTTCAATTATTGAGAAGACAAGTATATGCTTTCAAGATAACATAGTATAGAATGGGTCAGAAGCTATAAAGAAAGACACATTAGAGACAGAAAACCAGCTATTCATTTCAGGTCTTCTACCTACACCAGGCTTTGTTCCTTGACAAAAAAAGGTCACCTTTTCCACCCACTTAGATACCATAATTGAAATTAGTCTCTCCCTCAAAGTTTCAATCCCTTCACCACACAAACTCCCCTTGCATTGCCCTATAAATTAGCAGTTTTTATAGGTAACAGAATATCATCAACCATCACAAATTGAAACCCATGATCCCACAAAGGAAAACCGTGATCTATTAAACCTACATTTGAATACCAAAAAACACATGATATACACAGATCAATCATCATAATGATGAACATGGTAATTGAAGGGGGCGTAATGCAGCATCTGTTGTCATTTTCCTTTCCCTGATGAAATAAAGACATCAAAAGTAAAAAAGTTGCTGAGAAAGTGGATCTAATGACCTGATAAGTGTTGTCAAATTTGTCATACATGAAACGTGTGATGATGCTGGTTTTTCCCACAGACTGATCACCCAAGAACACCAGTTTGTACTTTGCAAGAGCTGATACTGGCGCCATTTTCACTGTCCCTCACACAACACAACACACCTTAACAAAATGCCACTTCTCATTCAGATTTCCTCCTTTCTCTCTCAACCATGTTCAACACATTTGTGTTAGTGTAATTTAAACAGAAATCTAACGTTTTTGGTGCACTTCAAACATTCTTTTTTTTTCTATGCCTACATAATTATAATAATAATAATTTACATGCATTTTTCACTTAAATCATCCACAGATAAAAAATCATCTACACATTACTTTAAATAGTTAGTACTATAAAAGTTAAACAACTATATATATCGAATTTTGTTTGGATTAATGCTGTAAAAAATACACTATCAATAGTATACTATTTGTTACTAATGACAAGAGAAATTATATAGCATCTTGAAATTCTAAGACTTTTTATAATCCAGCATTTTTTTTATAGGATTTGTAAGTAGTATATATATATATAAGTTCATGTGTTCTAAATTCAGTGCATTTTTTGTAAAACAAAGTCCACCAAAAACATATTCATATTGAATTCAATTAAACTGAATTATTACACTGTCTTTATATTCAATCTGGTCAAACTGTCTAATAATAACAACTAACTTTTGTTCATTGAAGAGAAAGTATTGTAATTGCATCAATGATTATTAAAAAAGAAAAGTTAACAAAAAAATATTAGTTTTAAAAATAAAAATAAAAAACGTTTAAATTGTTGAGATATAGTTTTTTTAAGTAAAAAACTTTCATGAAAACTTTATAAAATCTCATTACTTCAATGCTATTTTGCATTTGAATTGGTGATAGGATGTGGAGTGGAGAACAACGAAGCCAAAATACAAGTTATCCCATTATTCAATCTATAACGTTAACTGAAAATAAAATGGAAAAAAATATTATCCATAACTCATTCTATTTTCTCTTCATCCTAATTAATATGCGTTTTATAGAACAAATGTTCTATAGCATATAAAAATGGCTGTTTTTTATAATTATAAATTTTATCCTAAACTATACTTCTTTAAAGATAATAAATTACGAATAAAAATTATATAAAAGTAAAAAATATAGATTTAATTCTCTTTAATCGTTTCTTCAAATTGTTCATTATATTTCCATCAATTCATCTCATTCTATTAATTTTACTTTATTTTTGTCACTAATTAAAACATAATACAAAAAACAAATAACTGTCTTGCGGCCATCTTTTCATTACTTTTAAATTATAATAATAATAATAATAATAATTTCAACAAACATTTAACCTTTTTAGTCAAAAAAATGTAATTTACTTTTCCAAAATAATTTAATGTGACAATGAATTAATTTTAAAAAACTTATATAAATATTTTTCGCACCATCAAACATAATTTAATTCTTAAGAATATATATGAATATGAAAAAAAAAAATTCTAACGCAAAGTTTTAGCTTTTTAAAACCCAAACTGAGAACTGAAATAAAAAAAAATAGCAATAATAACCATACAGAACATGTTAAAAACTTTTTTATTTTTTAAAAATTAAATTTGTTAATGATAAACATATTTTTGGCAAAGTACCAAACATTAAATAATTTATGTTTTAATGTACATTTTTTTATTTTACTTTTTTCTAAATTATCAATAAAAAAAAAGGGTTAACAAATCCTTTAGTTGAAACTTCAAAGTATTGTTATCATATTAAAAAAAAGTAAAAACATAACCGAGAAAAAGAAAATAGGAGGAGCCAGGATTCTGGTACTAGTGGCATATCAGCTCAATGGTGTGAGCTTCTGCTAATTTCAAAATACAAAATTAAAATTAAGATTGAATACACTTTGGTTTTTAGCCCTTTAGTTCAGTTCATCATTTCTAAATTTCTGAGATATGGCTGGGCTTGTAAGAATCTGTTGAAGGGAGGGGATGATCCTTTTGATGGTGTTTGAGTGCTTCTTCTTGTTCTTCATTTAAAGTTGTGTACTCTATATTATCAACATCTGAGACCATTGTGATGCTATAAAGACAAACTTTTGAGTGTGTTTGATGAACCTTTACAAATTGATTAGGCTTAAAAATGCCATCTTATTATTAGTTAATCTCTGTTCTCAAAAATTTGGAAGTAAGTATAAAACTATTTTCTTACTGCAACTATTGCCTGTGAAGATATATTTTTGCCACCTCAAATTGGGTATATTCAACAAACACAGAAGCAGTGTATCTAACACAGCAGAAAATTAGTAAACTAAAATTTACTGCATAACTAAATTTTGAGGGCAACATAATAAGATGGAGGAAACTGGTATCTGTCTATGAACATGGTCACTGCAATATCCTCCCAAAAAAACAGGGGAAAAATTTAGTTTTCAAATCCATTTAAAACCATAATTCCTTGTTTTCTACAAATCCAAATCATTACCAATATCATCGATCCTTATGCCAGATTACGCAGCCCTCACAGTAAACCAAGACACATATAGTAATTTGAATGAACCAATGTCATATTTATGATGGAACCCTAATTGTGGGACTTTGATGCAAAAAAATTAACAGTGGTATTTCATGAACCTGAGAATATAACATGCATCCATATCAAGGTTAACAAATTGGCAAGACCAAAAGAAAAGAGAGATAAAAAAAAAACTACGAGAGATTTCGTTTAAAGTAACTCGAAGGTGGTTTTGTGGCAAAAAGTAGATAAAATTGAATCCCATAAACATAAGTAGAAGAGAGAGTGATGAGATCAAAAAACTACGCGAAACTGAGGCGCGTTGGACTGAGCTGCGGGGAGGATCTCCCAGCGGCAGGGCTCGAGGTCTTCGGATACGGTGCAGTAGCCGGCGAGCGTGACCTTGTCGTTGGAGGCGGCGACGGAGCCGAATTCGAAAATGGAGACGGTGACGTTGGGTGGTCGGGGAACCTCGACGGCGCCGTTCATGGCTGGGGACTCAGGGAGGGGTTTGGTTGCGTCTAGGGCTTTGGAATTGGGAATTGATGAGGAAGGGTCTTTGGGTTTATTCTCCTTTCGCCACCACAGTAATCCCATGCTTTCTTTTTGGCTAAGGTTCTCGGCTCTCCGATTTTCCTCTTATGTTAAAGTAGAAACACACGGGTAAGTGTGGGTAGAATGAATTCATCTGTATATTTTAAAAATATATAAATTTATTTATGTACCTACAATTTTTTTTTCAGTCTTATTTTTTAAAATTTTATAATCCAAAATATAAATTTGTATTTAAATTTTGTAATTTGGAATATTATATAATCTCAAACATAAATTTTAACTTCCTAATACTATAATCAATCTCTTAAGTTTCTCAAATCCACATCCTGAAATTAAAAAAAAAACTTTTAATAACAAAACTTAAAAGATAATTTCAGAATGGAAAAGACATGCATATATTTAGGAAGAAACTCTCCTCAACCCAAAACACGTATGACTTTCTAATATTTAGTAGTATTTTTTTTTTTTTTTTTTTTTTAAAATTTTTTAATACTTTTTTTTTATTTGTAAAACTTTTTTTTTTTTTTTATTTAAATTTTAAATTT
>Ga0123341_1002260_pt1 | contig 15670 bp, 9 predicted proteins | sample Turbeapinknodule_FD_89959 | JGI IMG/M metagenome (GOLD analysis project Ga0123341, IMG submission 89959) | Root nodule microbial communities of legume samples collected from Mexico - Turtle bean Mexico pink nodule | ecosystem: Host-associated > Plants > Roots > Nodule | place: Mexico: Nepantla... | reverse complement strand
CATTTGTGAAAGTGTGAAAACAAATTTGAGTTTTCAAGATTTGCATTCAAGCTTTTGGGTTTTCTCAAAGAAGTGGAATAGGATTGTTGTAATCTTTTGATTTGATCTTCATCAGGTGTAATCTTTTTTGAATCTATTGTATTTTTGAATAATGGTGTGTAAGTGCAGAATCAAAGGTTGTTCTGATTTTTGTGGTGTTTGTGTGCCAAAGGAAGTGTGTATCTTGAGGTGTTTAAGGTCACTTCTTTGGTGGTGTGTTTGTAATCTGGATTTTGATTGCATAGTAGATACCTAGTGGTTTTTGGGGACTGGATGTAGCTCTTGGGATAAGAGTGAACTAGTATAAATTGCTTGTGTGTTTTTCTCTTACCCTTAACTCGTTTAATTTCTATTTTTAAGTTGTTTTCAATTCAGCTGATATAAACAACTGGTTGAATCGCAAAAACAACCGGTTGATTTTCTGTTAATCAACTTAAACAATTTTAATTGATTGTTTTCTGAATTTCTATATTTGTGATTCTGTTTTGAACTTCATTATACCTTCAAAGTTTGAAAAAATATTTCATAAACAATTCACCCCCTCTTGTTTAAGGCCATATATTCTGACAGAAATGTCAATGATGAAAGAGCTTTCATTCTTTCTTGGAATGCAAGTCAAGCAATCCAAAGATGGAATTTTCCTAAGTCAATCAAAGTATTGCAAAGAAATTCTCAAGAAGTTTGAAATGGAAAGTTGCAAAGAAGCTAGCACACCTATGCCATCAAGTTGCTATATGGATGTTGATGTGGTTGGAAAAGAGGTAGATCAAACCAAATATAGAGCGTTGATTGGTTCTTTACTCTATCTCACAGCAAGTAGGCCAAATATCATGTTTGGCGTGTGTTTATGTGCAAGATTCCAAGCAAATCCAAAGGAATCTCATCTTAAGGTTGCAAAACGAATTCTCAAATATATCAAAGGGACAACCAATGTTGGACTATGGTATCCTTCTCACTCTTTTATACACTTAATTGAATATTCTAATTCTGATTTTGCAGGGTGTAAGCTAGACTAAAAAAGCACAAGTGAGACTTGTCATCTTTTTGGATCAAGTCTTATTTCTTGGCATAGCAAGAAACAAGCTTGTGTGGCTCTTTCCACAGCAGAGGCAATACATGGCTGCTGGAAGTTGTTGTGCACAAATTCTTTGGCTCAAACAACAACTAGAAGATTTTGGTTTAAAGATTAGCAAGGTTCCTTTGCTTTGTGACAACACAAGTGTTATAAACCTCACTAAGAATCAGATTCAGCACTCAAGAACAAAGACTGAAGTTGCTGCTTGTGTCGGTGGGATCTGGGTAGATTAATTTGTAATCCACTCTTTGTTTGTATCTAAAACTGTTTGGAATCAAAACCTTTTTGAAAAAGATTATTTTATAAAGAAGTGGAAAAACAACTAGTTGTTTTATCGTTTCAATCAGTTGTTTGACACTTAGTGGTTTTTGAAAAGGGTTTGAAGCTGTTTGACTTGGTTGACTTAGCTTTCAAACCAATTCAATCGATTGTTTCAAGAATTCAACCGATTGATTGTTGAAAATCCATAACAAAATTTCTATTAAATTTGCAAATCAACTTGAAATGTTTTCTAACTGAATAGGGTCCTGTTTTAAATGTTTTTAACAATCTTTTGATGTATTTAAAAAGGTTGTTATACACTCCTCAAGAGAGAGAACAGTTGAGACATTTGTGAAAGTGTGAAAACAAATTTGAGTTTTCAAGATTTGCATTCAAGCTTTTGGGTTTTCTCAAAGAAGTGGAATAGGATTGCTGTAATCTTTTGATTTCATCTTCATTAGGTGTAATCCTTTTTTAATCTATTGTATTTCTGAATAATGGTGTGTAAGTGCAGAATCAGAGGTTGTTCTGATTTTTGTGGTATTTGTGTGCCAAAGGAAGTGTGTGTCTTGAGGTGTTCAAGGTCACTTCTTTGGTGGTGTGTTTGTAATCTGGATTTTGATTGCGTAGTAGATACCCAGTGGTTTTTGGGGACTTGATGTAGCTTTTGGGATAAGAGTGAACCAATATAAATTGCTTGTGTGCTTTTCTCTTACCCTTAACTCGTTTAATTTATGTTTTTAAGTTATTTTCAATTCAGCTGGTATAAACAACCGGTTGAATCGCAAAAACAACCAGTTGATTTTTTGATAATCAACTTAAACAGTTTTGTTTGATTTCTTTCTGGATTTCTGTATCTGTGATTCTGTATTGAACTTCATTATACCTTCAAAGTTTGCAACAATCTTTCATAAACAATTCACTCCCTCTTTTTTAAGGTCATATATTCTAACATTTATAAGATGATAAATCCAAGAAAAAGTTTATTTTTTCAAATGGTTAAAATGTTTTTAAAACTGTTTTTGTAAAAGCCTTATGAAAAGTTAATGTTTTTTTAACCAGTTCTTTTCATTAATTAATTGATTAAATGTTTTCAACTTGTTCTTTTCTTCAATCAATTAAAAACACTTATGATATTTTAGAAATATTGTTCCATTTGTTAAAGTATGTTTTGATATATTTAATAGAGATTTGTTTTACATCTAAGGTTTTAACATTTGAAAGAACTGTTTTACACTTATTAGTTCCTTTAAGTAAAATGTGTTAGAATGTATGGCCTTAAACGAGAGGGGGAGGGGGTTGGAGTGAAAAGGGGGTTTTCGAAAAAATTTTAAGCTAGAATGAAATTCTTTGCAAGAAACCAGATTAGGAATTCAGTTAGCCAAGAAACAAAGCACAAAACAACAAAGCTCCTGAAAAACAATTGGTTGTTTATACCAGCAAATTAACAACAACTGAATTTAAATGAGTTTTAGGGAAGAAAGAGATACACAAACAGTTTATACTGGTTCACTCTTCAACCAAGAGCTACATCCAATCTCCAGAATCCACTGGGCAATCCAATAAGCAATCAATTACAGATTACACACAAAACCACCAAAGAAGTGACCTTGAACCCCTCAAGAAACACACTTCCTTTGGCTCAGCACACACACCAAGAATGTTGATCTTGACAACCTCAAGAGCACACAACACTCCTTGGCTTACAACACCAGAATTTACAATTCAAAACGAATTACACTTGTTACAGAATGAACTGAAATCAATACAGATGTAATTCTATTCCACTCTCTCTTGATAAAACCAAAGTTGAATAATGAAAGTTCAAATCTTGAAAGCAATCTCTGAAAAACTCAAATCTATTTTTCTCTTTTCTTGTTTCTCTTTTCTTGTTTGTTATAAAACATAAATAAACTATTTATAGCTTTCAAAGATTGGTCAAAACATTTAAAATAGGAGCGCATTCAGTTTGAAAATCATTTAAAACACACTCAACTAACAAAACAGATTATGTTAGGATTTTCAAACAAACAATCGATTGTTTTGGTTTGACAGCAAGTCAACCAACCAAAACAGTTTTCAACCTTTTTCAAAAACACCTAAGAGTAAAACAATCGGTTGTTTCGACAAAATAACAGATTGTTTTTCACTTAGTTTGAAAAAAACTTTAAACTTAAAAGATGTGAAAACACTTTAGCTTTAGATTCAACAAAGAGTGGATTACACAGATAAACTACCCAGATCCTACTCTAAAACACAGCAACAACTTCAAGCAACTTCAACCTTCCATCAAACACTAGGATTTGGATTCTTGAAAGCTTTCGATCACACTTGATTCAACAAAATGAACTAGTGCCTTTGTGCAATAACAAATTGATTTTCATAAATTATTTTCTAAAAACTGTTGTATATAGATTTGATCTATAAAAATGATCTTTTAACTTTCAGAAATATACTACTAAGATAATTTTCGAATTTAAACGAGCGAGAGTCTTTTTCATAATTGTTTTTTACAACAAGTATTTCAACATTTTTTCTGAATTCTTGGAGGTCTTGAATAATCATCTTGTTTTGTAAAGGGTTCTTCATTGTTCTGGAGAACTAGAAACCCTGTTGTGTTTCTATGTTTTTTGTATCAGGTGATATTGTTCCATTTATAATTGTTTTCTAGTTCTTTAATTTGTATTACAGTTTAAAATAGGGTTTCTTGGTTGCTGTAATTTGTAACAAAATGTTACAGGGGTAGAATAATTTCTTGTAGGGTTCAATAATTGTATTCGTGTGTTTCTTTGTAGAGAATTGTGTTTTAGTGAAAACCTCTTTGGTGTGAAGTGGTTATTGGGTGTAGCTCTTGAAAAAGAGTAAACCAGTATAAAAATATTTGTGTTTCTTGTTCTTTAGCTTTCAACATCTTTAATTTGTTGCACAACTGTTGTTTTAATATTTTGAACAAATTGTTTGTTGAAAAGAATCATTTATATTTTTGTTTGTCACTTCCTGCTACAAATTTACATCAATTATTTTTTGAAAGAATTTGTTGTAATTTTCTCTGTTGTTTTTGTTATAATCTGTTCAAATTCTTAAATAGGTTTTCTAATACTTTTATATGTAATTGAAATCTATTTTTTTTAAGTAATAGTTTGTTTATGGTTCATTTTTTATTGTATTTTTAACTTGTGGTTTTTGACAATGAATTCGTTAAAATTACACAATTTTTCAAGAAATCGAAAGTTTGCGAAAAATTTTAAGTGTCAATTCACCCCATATTAAACTTAACTACCCTTTTAATTCAACAATTGGTATCAAAAGTTGGTACTTGTGAGTTTTTCAAGTTTTTTTTAAATGATTGAGTTTAAGCTTGCTTTTACCGAAGGTGCGTTTATTAATAGACCTCATATGTTTAATGACATGAATTATTCATTCTAGAAAGTCATAAAGATATTCATGGAGTCTATAGATAGGGGTATTTGGGATGTTGTTGTTCATGGACCTTTTATAATACATGTTGTAAAAGAAGAAATTGTTGAAAAGAAATTGTCTAAATGGTCGAATGGTGAAAGCAAGAAAGCTCATTTTGACTTTGTTGCTAAGAACATATTTACATTTGCTTTAAAAGTTGATGAATTTTTTAGGTATCTCAGTGCAACAAACCCAAAGAAATGTAGGACATTCTTGAAGTCACATATGAAGGAACTGTTGATCTCAAAAGAGCAAGAAAGCATGCACTCATTCAAGAGTATGAGATGTTCAGGATGCAGCATAAAGAGACCTTTGTTGAGGTGAAGAAAATGTTCATTCACATAGTGAATCACTTAACTGGGTTAGGAAAGGTGTTTGATAGAGAAGAGTTGAACATCAAGATTATGAAGTGTTTGGACAGAAGTTGGCAACCGAAAATCACAATCATTTCTGAAGCCAAAGATTTAACAACAATGTCTGCACCAACTTTTTTTGAAAAGCTAAGAGAACATGAGCTTGGGCTGAATCGGTAGAATGAACTAGAGAACGTAGAAAAGAAAGCCAAAACCCAATGTACAAAAGCGGGATATGAATGATTCAAATCAAGATGAGACTCTAAGTCTACAAACGAAGAAGTTCAACAGGTTTTTGAAGAAGAAAAACCGTGATAAAACTCAATCCAAGAAAAAGGTGTGTCTCTAAAAATGGTGATTCAAGTACTGCTAATTACACTTGTTTTGGATGTGGTAAACCAGGACATGTCAAGGCCGAGTGTCCAAATCATCAAAGCAAGGAAACGTTGCAGGACCAAAAGGGAAAAGGCAAGAGAGCATATGTGATGCAATTGTCCTTGAGTTTGGGAAAATTTGATGGAAGGCAGTGGAAGACTTGTAGAAATCCATGGAGGAGAAATGGTTTGGGCATGAGGTTTTAGGTGCTAGGGCTAGGAAGAAGTTAGGCCAACTTCTTTGAGTTTTCTATAACTCAAAGAGCATCATAGAAGAGAGACTTGGAGAAGTGTGCTAAGAATTTCAAAAACACAATTTCATATATCATTTAAGTCTAAGAAATTTACAAAAGAAGCTCTCTGCTTATAGAGCCTTGGGTTTCCTAAGATGACAATTAGAGCTCTAAAAAACTCTCCATTCATGGAGTGACATGTGACAACTTCAAATCCTCTCGATTGGTGGCATGTCTTAAAGAAAATCTCCAATAGCATGAAGACAAGTGGCACAAAGGAGAGGAAAAAACATTGAAAGAGGCGCCCATGTGTATGCTTCTACAAGGAGTTGAATGGTTACCTTTGGAGAAAGGAAGGAAGGAAGGAAGTGGTGCCTACATGGATGCTTAGGTGGTGCCATGTAGGATGCCATGTGGACGTCCCTCTCGGCCTTCTAAGGCCCAAACCAAAATACAAGGTTCAAAGTACTATTCTATTATTTATAAATTTATACAAGACTAAGGCGAGTCGAGTAGAGTCAATCCCTCGTCGGGTCCAATCGAGTCAGGTTACATCAAGCTAGGTGAATCGAGCAACATCGAGTTGAGTCAATTCAAGCCTACTTTGAGCTAAGTCTAGTTGGATAATGTTGGGCCAAGTTCATATGAGACTATGTTAATTTAGGTTAAGACAAGATTGGTTGAGGTCAAATCTATATCAAATAATGTCGAAGTGGAATCAAACTCAAGTTGAATTGGGTTGGCTCAATTGAACATAGTAAGTTGCAATTAAGTTGCAAATAGTAAAAATTAATTAAGGACCAATCTATACTTAATGTAAAATATTTAGAAATTTGCAATTTAGAAAATTTTAAGGACTCGTGAAATTCTAGAAAGAACAAGAATTAGTAAAATTCTAGTTGTTAGTAAAACCCATTTTTACTCTTAACTTAACCAAATTTAAGAAGGGGTTTGGGGTTTTGGACTTTTTTAACCTAGTCATTTGGTAGGTCAAGGAGGCGTATTATAGGAGTGGGTTGGGATTGCCCAAAAAGGACAATGGTCAAATTGACAGCTTCAAATTTGCAGCTTTACTCACGGGTGTCTCCCTACCTATATTGAGTAATTGAGAATTCATAAGCAGTTATTGGTTCATTCTCATCAATCTAAGTCATCTCACATCAAACAAGTAAATTGGGTTACTTCTAAATTTAGTGTAACCCTAACACAGATTATTCACCTTATGGTCGAGGTTAGCAGCTTGTGGGGGCTTGTAGAAATCATAACGGGAAATTACCTGGCTGCTATATTCTCTTTACGGGTGGCTCTCATAATCTAGAGGCTTAGCTCATTCCTGTCATGTCTGCCATTCAACATGCTCATCAGGTTGGGATGGATTAAACTCAAGACAGCATGCTAAGGAGACATTCTAGGGGTGTCTTAACCTTATAAAAAGAATTTAAAAGTAGCAAAAGAAAGCAACTATGAGTCTATGCTTGTGTGACACACCCAGCACTGGTTTCATGCGATTTTATATGGGTTCTAAAACTCTTTCTGTCTACAATACTATGCTGTGGAAGAAGAGATAAAAGACTAAAATTTTTGTTTATCTGCAGAAAAAAACCACACTCCACCCCACCTCAATTACCACTCCCAAACACCCTATTTTTATTTGTTATGTATTTTAAAATAAAACTTATGTATATCCATATCAAAGTTTCATAATACGAAATTACATATATATAGTTTCTTTCATACAAAGGTTAATTTTAAGAGTATATAAAGATCTTAATTTTGGAATTACTTTCAACACAATTTCCTCACTTAAATTCATTTATGTGAACATATTAGTTGATATATCTAAAAAAATAGATACTATTATAGGTGGCCCAATCACTGTAAAGACTTTCTAAATTAAGTGATAAAAAGCTAGAAGTAATTAACCTCTGTTCGAAGATGAAGTTACCAAAGCCCTTACAGAAATAAATAATGTAGGAACTGGAACATTCCTAGCCATCAAAATCCATACCACTCCCATAAACTTTATCAAATTGAACAGATTCAGTGGAGGATAGCATAGACTGCATAGTATCATACCTCAAACAATTGAAATCAAGTTCATAGTCATCTAACAGATGGTAATCTGATGAGGGTAGTTGGTTGTGCATACCACAGTCATCCGGAATCCCTTCCATAGGCTCCTGTTTTGTGGATGAAAAAAGTGATGATGAAAATTGGTATTCTTCTTTGGTTGGGAAGGTGGTACTGAAGCTAAGGAACATAGAAGAGTCAGAAGAAGAAGCTGGTTCCAAAATTATTTCTGGACCCAAAGAGATTTTGCAATTGTGATGACCATAATAAGTTGTTCGGTACAATGGAGGGTCCTCTTGAATCCTTTGAACCTGTCTGGTTGCTGGACAACCCTGATCATACTTGTGAGTGCATCTGTAGTAGCTCCTACACATATTGATTACTAGAATTGAATTATATTGGATAAGAATAAGATCATAAGAAAAAACCCTATATAGAGAGAAACGGACTTCTGTTGTTTGAAATTGAAGAATTATATATACCTGAGGTATTTTGTATTCATGGTCATTTTCTGTCCATACTTTCTCCATATATAGCCATCTTCCATGAGATGTGAGCTGTTCTTCTCCCATGTTGGTGCACTTGTCACAAGGTGGGAAATTCCAATGATTAAAGACATTATTTAACTACTTGCTCAACTAATCCTGTAATCTAATGTATAAACTACATCTATTTAGGGAATCAATCGCAAGGTATATAATTATTAATCAAAAAGGTTGCACAATCACGGTCATTCTAATCTGTTAACACTGCAACGAAGCAAATCACGATTATGACCAAAGGTTTAGTCTCGACCAATTTTACTGGGAAATAATCTTCTTTACGCTATATATACAACTATAATGTTAAAAACTATGCATAGTCAAGGAAATATGTTCAGCACCAGATACTATCAGTACAGCATATCCTTTTATAGAAGTTGAGAACTAACCTTTCAAAGTTTAGAGTTCATTTAAAGGACTATATAAATCCAAATTGAATCTCTTAATTACTACTTAAGGAACAACGTTATCTTCTAAAGAAATTTTAACAGTAAATAAGTCAAGGAAATATTTTCAACAAAATATACAGTAGTATTAACAAAACTGTTTGAAAGCAAAAGCTTTGATATTTTTCAAAACTGAAACCACATATAGATAGAGTTGGCTGAAACAATTAGAATATTTTAAGATAAAAATAACTTTATGATATTGAGAGCAGCTACTGAGAAAGTTTAGATCTAAAGAGACTATGCAATGAATTTGATATCTCTATCTCGAAAAGGAAAGAAAGAAAATCCCACTTTCTAAACATAAAATGATAAAAGAACTTTAAAGCATAACTAATTAAACGATCTAATTAAGAAAATTAACAATAATCATCGTACATAATTTGCTAACAAGGCATAAATTATATATTCTTACTTTCTCTTGCGACACACTCTTCGTCTTTTAGCGTTGATGGAACCCTTGCAAACCCCATCCTTATCCTCAAGATTAGGGCATTTGAGGGACGAAGAGACATCATTGATAGTGGTAGGCATAACAACCTCATCGAAAATATCACTATGAGTGTTCAACAGCAAAAGGGTATTTGAGAACGATCTCAGTACCTTGCGAACAAGATCTTCAACAAATGGTAACACTAACCCTTCTACTTCTGCATCTCTATGACGAGTGTTGGATTTATGAACAAGTATTTGGAGTAACTGGTTTGCTGTGTAACGCCCTTTGTTGAGCTCTTCTTCCATTGCTTTTCTTCCATTTGAAGGCTGATTCTCCATTGCTGCTATGGAATGGTGATCAGATTGGAGACACACACACGGTCTTTTATTCAAAATAGCAATGCCCCCACTAGCAATTTTAAAATTGTTTTCCCTTCAGTGTCGAGACAAAAATTCCCTGGCAGGATGAGCTCCTACTCTGACATCACAAGGTGCAACCTTGACCCTTCGGTTTTGTGTATTCTGGAGCTGTGGGTGGGAATCATTGGATTCTATCCAGAAGTACATTAGGTAAATTTATAATTGGTACTTGGTGGCATTGGTGGCATGGTAGTTGGAAGGAACAGATTATAATTTACAATTTCTTTCTGTATTTAAATTCATTTGTTTTAATGGATAACATGAGCTTTTATAATCATGGTCCTGCTTCTAATTAAGCCTAATATTATATATAGGGACAAATTCTCGTGTCCTTTTATGTTTAGATTATTGCACTAATTCATTGACTTTATCTCCATTTGTTCTTTGTACAAGGTTAGAATATTATTTATTGAAATCGGGGAGACAATAAAACCTCTGAAACAAACCTATAATGGAACGTGGTATATGTAAATGTCCCCTCTTGCACTAAAATTAAGCTCCAAGCATCTTTGTCAATGGGAAAAACCAATCGAAGGGATTGAGAATGTTACAAACTCACATTTATTTTTAATTTTTAGCATTTCTTTTAACTTTGCTCCCCACTATAAATTATATTCACTAAATTTACTGATTCCAAATGAGAAAAACTAAGTCATTTCTCATTACTTTATAGGCTTGTTTCGGAGCTTTTATTGTCTCCCCGAATTCAATTTCTAGGTTTAGTTCTTATTTCTTTCTTTGAAAAAAATTATGCGACACAGTCGATGAGCTGAAATATACTAGGTGCCTTAGAGCTAAAGCTCACATTCGTGTGAAGCCTCGGTAGTTTAGATATGCAACACCGTACTTTGACTACGTGCTTTAAAATTTAGAAATATTAAGTAAAATATTCTCACTGTATTCAATATTATAAAACTTAGACTATTAAAAAATTGCCTTTGTTGGTGTAATTGCTTTTCTTGTTTTCCTTGTTGGTGTAATTGCCTTTTGATTTTTGTATTAACTCCAGCATGTGGAGACAGCATTCTCTATTTCACTAGACGGCTTAATTGCAGATATATATACCTGGAGATACATCCTAATTTCAATCTTCTGCGTAAATGTGGAGAATTTGTTTACCAGCAAAATAAATATTATTAACCAGTACAAGTATGCCAACAAGTTGATGGCCCAGGTTTCCTACAGCACCTGTTAACTTAACCAACATGAAGCTTGGTAGAAAGAATCTCATCCGGAAGCTCGGCACTTACATAATATTTGCCAATAGGAGTCAAAAATCTAATTTAGGGTTTTGCATGGTCAATATAAATTACTAGGTTTTCAATTTTTGTATTATTTATACAATACTGGAGCCACTAGCCCAATCCTTATATGCAAACTACAGTTCATCAACCAACTAGGTGTAATAATTATAATTATGAGTTCCCCATTACCTAAACCAATTCCAACCCCCACCTTCTACATCATACAACACATGTACCAGCTTCAATTCATTTTAGTGTACATGATGAGAGCTGAGGGACAATTTTATGCATTCTAACGAACCATCCAAACCTATTCTAAATTCATTACTAACAGTGAATAGAGGACTATAATTGTTGCTGTACTGAAAATAAGACAGAAAACATAAAACTTGAAAGCAACATTTCCAAGTGCCTCGTTCCTAGGTTTTCAATTAGTTATTGAAGTAACATGCTTGTAGAGATTTAATGTTTTCTTGAATCATTATATTGCAGAGGATCATTAGGTGTTAGTAGGTAATACAGATTAGCAATTGTGTAGTCTCACAAATCATAAATAAATTGCATAAAAATTAACTTGGTGAGTCTAAAGATACATTTTTTTAAAATTATCCTATCAGACTGTGAAGCTCCAAAAGAAACCAAAATACCATTTTTTTTATTAGCAAAGAATCAAAATATCATTTTTTTTTTATCAATGAACCAAAATATCATAGAAACAATAAAAAAAATGGTTATACCAGGACGAATAAATCTAAAGAAGAACTAAAATAAAAAAGCTGAACAAAGACAACTAATTAGTAAATCTAATTTCATGTAATCCCAATTGATCCCATCATCTCTCCTTTCAAAGCTACATGCTTATTCTCCTTTATTTTTCTTATTTTTTTATTTATTATTTTCCATTTATAACTTTAACACCATTATTTGAATAGTTAATGAACTGATAATATTAACAATTGTAGAATATAGTTTTTGGACTTGTGAACATCAAAGTGATTGAACCTACTTATCAAGAGCATATACTTATCTAGCTGCTAGCTCTTAATAAAAATTTAGAAAGCGATTGAAACTAGCTAATGAAAAGATGGAGTATCTGAAAGGATATAAGATAATTATATATGTTGGATTAGCTCATTGATGCATCAAGAGAGGGGGAAAGTTTTTTTTATCACCATAAGAATATGAAATATATGAGGCTACTCAATCCATTTAGAAGTGTTTACTTATTTAAAGTATAGCTACAGAAGCTATAAGTAAAGATTACAAGAAAATTAACATTTAACGTCAACCATAAATGATACTAACAACCAAAAGTTGTCTTAAATTTATGTGTCATATATAGTGAATTCTAAAATCATGAATGTCTGTATACTAGTGTCGATTTTGAAGGTCGACTTTATGGAGCATCGGCTAAGTGACACTACAAGAAAAATATGAAATAGAAATCAATTTTAAAGAAAAAAAATTAGTTATCATAGTAACTAAATTAGAGATTATTTTAGAAACTAAACAAAATTTTGGTTTCTAAATTAGTTTCTATTATTGTTAAATGGTTTCTAAATTCGTATCTAATTAGCTACCAAAGTTTTAACTATCAATTATTTAGATTCTAAATTTGGTAGCAAAAACCTTGGTTGCTAATTAGATACCAATTTAGAAATCATTAAACAATAATATAAACTAATTTAGAAACAAACAAAAAAATAGTCTCTAAAATGGTCTCTAATTTAGTCACTATAACAATTAATTATTTTTTGTTTCTAAAATTGGTTTCTATTTCATGATTTTATTGTAGTGTGGATGCTATTTCATGACTAATTTTTAAATTATTTTTTCATTAAAGAAGTTTAGTGTTGACCAAACAAACACTAATAAATTTTTATTTTAAAATTTATTTAATTTAAAATTATAGATGCTAAATAAAATAGATGAATATGGATGAAAGAGATGTGTGTGAATAAATTATGAGTATGGTTAGAAGAGATGAGTGTGGATGAAGGAGATCAATTTTGAATAAAAGGAGGTAAGTGTGGATGAAAGAGATCAGTGCAATGAGTTTATATAAAAAGTGAGAGAGAAAAATTATAAATAAAAACATTTATTATCTTTAAATATAAACCTATATTAAAAAATTCTTATTTATTCTCACAAAGACAAATTCATATCACATAATGAAAGTTAGTCTAATCAACACTAACTAACTGAAATAAATAAAATTAGTGTTGTTTAACCGACAGCTAAGTTCAGACTAATATAGCACTTACATAAATATTTATAGTTATTTAAAAAAGTTAAAAATATTTAATAATAACTTAAAATTGACTAATTGACTTTATTATCGTCCAACATTAACTGAATTTTATTAGCATAGCCTAATAGTAATTTTACGTTCTTTAACAATTTAAAAAAAATTAATTTTTACATTGTTTTAAACTCTACTACTCACTCACTGTAATAACGTTATATTTTGAACGACACTATAATTTACAAATTAATTTAATATTTTCTTATACTAAAAGTTAGATGTTTTCCAATAAGAGATTCGGTGTAATGCTAGCCAACAGATAGGTACTAGACATGGAGGTTCCAAAGATTCGAATTGTTCTTTTATTATACTATATATTTTCAATAATAGCCAATATCAGTTAAAAACAATTCCCTTCTTGTATGTTTATTGAGAATGAATTCTAGTATTGTGATGGTTCACCTTGATCATTTGTTTTGTTGTATAAGAATTGAAAACTTTTAAATATTTTATTTTATTTATTTATTTTTTATTGATAAAAAAATTAAAGTTATGCTTCCTAAATTACCTAATATACGAGCAAGATTAGCTGAACTTTTCTAAATTAGCCTAATGAAAACCATTATGAGCTAAGTCATTGTAAATCAGCTAATAAAAGTCCAAATGACTTTTTAGACAATACTATTAAGTAGAAAAACATGGTAAAAGATCTATATTTAGCTACATAAATAGGTCTTAGTCTTTCAAAAAAATACACAACCCATCGTCTCTAAAAGAATTGTTGCATTCAAAATCACAAGGACATTGTATATTAATTATTAATAATAAATTCTGTTTTATTTTATTCTTTATTGTTGTCCTAAAGGGAATTTTTAAAAAAAAAAAAATACAAAGAGAGTAGAAGACAAATTCATATACATTTTGAGACGCCATCAGCCATGCTATGCAAATAAACTAAACTTATCATTTATAATTTAAAATAGAACCACGATAACTACTGTTACTACAAATATTGAAAACAACAATAAATATTCTATTATTATTTTCAAATATTTTTATTGAAATAGTGTAACTCTTTCCATATATTATTTTGTATGTTAATTTGAATAAGAAAGAGAAAATAATTAATTTAAAAACATATTATGAAAAAATTAATATTTTATTGAAATATTTACAGCAGGAGTTATAATAGTATGTAGATGACTTTTGGCAGGTAACTACTGTACTATCCTATTCTAATAAACATGATTTACTAAATTCTATTTCAGTTTTTTTGAGGTATAACTGTCAAAAGTGAGAGACTCTACATTAGAATTGTTACATTCTGAATACTCTTAGTTCTATAATATTGATGTCCAATAGCTTTGATAGTATAATGGCTAGATTTACTATTATACCTCATCTATTAATATAACATCAACCAATTTAAAACATTTTATATAGCCAATCATTTTGGATGGGGGAGAACAAGGTTAGAGAAAAGGAACAAAATGACTCAAATTATATCGAATACATTAAGTTTGTTGAATTTGTTTAGAGTTAAATATGTAAAATTAATTTATATCTTTAGTTCAAACTTTAAACTTCTTAAATATTGGTAATAAAGAAATTGTTAAAATAAATTCTTATTTGTGTGTTTTTTTTACCTAAAAACAAATTTTCAGTTTGAAATTTATTATAATATTATAAAATTCAAGTCACTAAGTTAATATAAAATATTTTAACATTGTAATTTATATTGAAATTTATTTGTTAAAAAAAACTAAAATTCATTTCAATAATTTTAAAACCAAAAATAGTTAAACATAAAAAAAAATTAACTATTTTATTTATTATCTTCCTAGGTCACACCCCTTCGTATATGTTCTAATGAGTATTTCAGTGCCTCCTAAACTACAACGACCTACAATTGCAGTGTGATTTTTATTCACATACATTTTTTCCACAACTAGTCCTCGATTGCATTAGAGTTTCATGGAAACCTTAGCATTTTTCAACTCTGTCACAAGAAAAAGTAAGTTTCTAATTTCAATCTTCCATTCTAACTTCTAGATGTGTATTTGGATTATAGTTAAAAGGTTCATCTAAGTTAAATACAACTTGGTTTCTATTTGGCTGCTTTTACAATAAAATATTATTATCAAAATGAAAACATGTTTGAAAATTAAAGAAAAGAGAAGAATTCTTGGTATAAGGGAAAAGCAACACCCCCCTTTTCATTCGACTCCCGTTTAGTACAAAATTCGTGAACAGAAAAAAAATAATTAATTGGGAGATATTACAGGAGGATGTATAACTATTCACTATATTAATATTTTTTTGTATGAAAACTTTAAAACATTTAACATAAAATATGTTCTATTTTTTTTTCTGGTTTCCTAGTTTTAAAAAAAAAAATTAGTCTATTTGTTTAAGTTTTTAGAAAAACTGTTTTAATAAAATAATTATTTATTATAATCTTTAACATATTAAAT
>Ga0123341_1002259_pt1 | contig 15671 bp, 9 predicted proteins | sample Turbeapinknodule_FD_89959 | JGI IMG/M metagenome (GOLD analysis project Ga0123341, IMG submission 89959) | Root nodule microbial communities of legume samples collected from Mexico - Turtle bean Mexico pink nodule | ecosystem: Host-associated > Plants > Roots > Nodule | place: Mexico: Nepantla... | reverse complement strand
TACACAATCTAGAATTGAAAAAAAAAAATATTCAGGAAGGTATTTTTAGGATTTACAGAAGTATAGGGGTGCGGGAAGAAATTCCTTTGCTTAAAACTAATAGCCTCTTTAAAGTGGTCCAACTAAAATATCCAGGCCCAATTTATTTCAGGCTCAACAATAAAAAAAAAGAAAAGAAGGTAAAGATTCAAGGAGAGAGTCCGTAATCATAAACCTTGCTCTTAAACCCCTCGACTCTGAAAGTATCCGTGGCAAAACCATGGTGAAGGCCTACCTCCGATACGAGCCGGCGGCGTCGTTTGGGGTGATAGCCTCAGTGGATTCCAACATAGCATACGACAGCTCTGGCAAGCACCTACTCTCTCCGGCGCTCGAGAAGATCGGCGTCTGGCACGTGCGGCAGGGCCTCTGCTCAAAAACCCTAACACCTTCCACTGCGTCGCCCGGTCCTTCCCTCGCCGTCACCTCCATTGCTTCCTCCTCTTCTTCATTGGTAACGAACTTCGAATCTCGATTGTGCCTGCTCGAATGTGTGATTCTCTTAAACGGTTTTTTTGGTTGCGTTGCAGATTGCTGGTGGTTACGGGGATGGTAGCATACGGATTTGGGACTCTGACAAAGGAACGTGTGAGACTACGCTAAATGGACACAAGGGAGCTGTCACCGCTCTTCGTTACAACAAGGCTGGTTCCTTGCTGGCCTCTGGTAGTAAGGACAATGATGTTATTTTATGGGACGTTGTTGGCGAGACTGGGCTCTTTCGCCTTCGCGGTCATCGTGACCAGGTTTGGTTTTCTTTACTTTAGATTAGGTCTTGTTTGGCAAAACTTTTCAGCAAACGCTTAATGGAAGAAGGAAAAAGAGACAAAATTAATCAATCTTATGTAATTGAACATGAGTTTATGCACATAAGCTTTTAGAGAAGTTACAAGAAAATCTTATATAGAAGTTGAAGTGGGTAAGTTCATTTTAACTAACTCTTGTGAATACTTATTTATTGGTTTATCCAAACAGGGTCTTAATTAAAAGAGTTGTATAGGGTTTGGATAAGAGAATTAGGGACACTGGAAGGATTTTTGATACACTGTCATATTTTTAATTTAATTCTAAAAATGATTAAATTAGAGAAAAATATTATTTACCTGAAATGGGACTGTTACTTTTCCTTCTCCAAAACCCTCTGTCTCAAACTTACCTTGGCAGTTTCCTTTATGTGGTTCTCATTCATTCTGGCAGGTGACTGATGTCGTTTTTTTGAATTCTGGGAAAAAACTTGTTAGTTCCTCCAAAGACAAGTTCTTGAGAGTGTGGGATCTTGATACCCAGCACTGTATGCAAATTGTGGGTGGACATCATAGTGAAATATGGTCCCTAGATGTTGATCTGGATGAAAGGTATCTGGTCACTGGTTCTGCAGATAATGAACTTCGTTTTTATGTAATCAGACATGAGTCTGTGGATGGGGAGTCTGTAAAGGGTGGTGAAGAATCTTCCATTCAAAGCAAATGGGAAGTGTTGAGGCATTTTGGTGAAATTCAGCGACAAAGTAAGGATAGGGTTGCAACGGTGCAGTTCAACAAGTCAGGAAATCTGCTAGCTTGCCAAGTTGCTGGAAAGACAGTAGAAATATATCGTGTATTGGATGATGCTGAAGCAAAGCGCAAGGCAAAACGAAGGGTTCACCGAAAGAAAGAGAAGAAACACAGTAAAGAGGTTTCGGAGGTAGTAGAAAATGGGGACGGGAATAATGTTAACAAAGGAGATAATTCTTCTGTCACTCATGCGGTCACAGAAACAACTAATCCTTCAGTTACTGTGCCTGATGTTTTTAAGCTGTTGCATACTATTAGAGCTAACAAAAAGATATGCTCCATTTCTTTCTGTCCAACCACTCCAAAAAATTCATTGGCTAGTTTAGCATTGTCTCTGAACAATAATCTTCTTGAGGTTTATTCCATTGAACTTGGTGAATCCAAAAAAACACTTGCTATTGATCTTCAGGGGCATCGTTCTGATGTTAGAAGTGTCACGCTTAGTTCAGACAACACTTTTCTGATGTCAACCAGTCACAATGCAGTAAAAATTTGGAACCCAATTACTGGCTCTTGCCTAAGGACCATTGATTCTGGATATGGACTTTGCAGTTTAATTCTTCCCACTAACAAGTATGGAGTTGTTGGAACTAAAGATGGAACCATAGAAATTATTGATATTGGAAGTGGCACTTGTGTTGAAGTAATGGAAGCTCATGGTGGTTCTGTTCGCTCAATTACTGCCCTACCTCATAAAAATGGTTTTGTCACAGGAAGTGCTGATCATGATGTCAAATTTTGGGAGTACCAATTTAAGCAAAAACCTGGTCAAGTATGTCCATCACTTTCATATAATTTGTGTTTCCTTTTTCTTTTTAAGAAAAAAAAAATAGTTTTAAAAAATACCCAGAAGTTTTAACATTTTATTTTGTTTTATCTTATAGTGCACATAGAACATAGGTAAAAATCTACAAGTTCTCTTGTTTATAACAATGCTGTATTTCACTGAGAAGTTTATCTGTATTTGTCTTTCTGTTTTATATTTAATATCTGGAATCAAATACTTGAACTGTAAACACAAAACTGTTTCCATGCAGATATGTAGGTAGAAGCTACTGAATACTCATAACAATGACAATGAACCCATTAAATCACTACTGGTACAAGAAATTTAAACTAACAATATTCCATATTTCCACTCTCATGCTAAATTTATCACTAATTAGCTTGAACTAACTTTATAAAAATTAAAAGAGAAATTAAATTAAAATTTATCTCATACCTTCTATGTAGATGAACTTAACCTATGTTCTATTTTATAAATTTTTCTCAGGGGTGCTACACAAAAAAAGTGTCAGAAGTTTTTATGTTGTTTATACTGGCATTGTTTTGTTTTCTCCCATTATTTTTTAATTTTTCTAATTTTATGTGCATGTGCTCCCTCACTCGCTGTTTTCCAATTTTCACTTACTTTATTATATGTCCTCTAATTAGTTCCAAGTTAATACATGCCAAATCATGTACAAATGATTCTCCAATTTGTATATGTTGTAACTTTATTTACTTTGTTTCAGGCTACTAAGCAACTTGTAGTGTCAAATGTCAGTACCATGAAAATGAATGATGACGCTCTTGTGGTTGCAATTAGCCCTGATGCTAAATATATTGCTGTTGCTCTATTGGATAGTACTGTGAAGGTTAGATGCCTTAAATCTTTCCTGTTCTGTTTGTAATATCTGGTATTCAAAAACAAAATTTAACTTCTAATCTTTGTTTATTGTCATTTTTGTTTCACCTGAAAATAAAAATTTGAAGAGTTTAAATTGTTTGTTTACCATTTCTTGGCGATTTGGGAACCTTAGCATTATTTGTGTAGTGGCACAAAAATTGAGGACACTGCAGACACTCATGCCAAAGAGACTCAAAGGAAATGAAATAGGAGCAATAGAATATTTAGGTGTCAGTTCTAATGTTTGGGTTGGATTTTTTTAGTTGGGAACCTAATCAGAGGTATTGGTATCAAAGACATCTTTTACATTGTGACAATTCCGACAGGAGATGTCTGTCCTTCATGGGATTTGATCATTTGATTTACAAGACAATGTGGCGAAGCGAATCATCTTTCTAGTGGCCTTGGAGGCATTTGGAAGAGCTTATGAAAGTTCATTTGAGCTTAAGAAAATAGGTTACAACTCCCATAAAATAGTTTATTTTTTTAACTTATTTCTATAAGTTTCTGAGTGTAGCTTACCCCGCTCAAATTTTTGCCATAAGCCCTGTAGTGATGTTAAGAGCTTATTGAATAAGCACTTTATGAAGCTTTTTATCCAAATGCATCTTTATGCTGAATGCTATTTTGGGACAATAGTAAGTGATACCGACTGGAGTGATAAATTAGTTAATTATACTTCTATTTGTGTTGCTTTTCATTGCAAATGCCAAATTCTAGGTGTGTTGGACAACTATGTGGGCCTTATTGAATGTTGAGTATTGTTTACACTATGAGATTGTGGTGACTCTTTTATTTATGCATTAGTCCTATTTTTACCTTTTCAAGTGTGTTTTAAATAATTTCATTCATTATTCAGGTTCACTTTGCAGACACATTCAAATTTTTCCTTTCATTATATGGCCACAAGCTGCCTGTTCTGTGTATGGATATCTCATCAGATGGAGATTTAATTGTGACTGGCTCTGCAGATAAAAATTTAAAGATTTGGGGTTTAGACTTCGGTGACTGTCATAAATCCATTTTTGCTCATGCTGACAGGTGCTAAATAATATATTAATAGTTATAATTATTTGCTGTTCTTATTTATTTTCTTAACTGGTAAGCCTGGATAAATCTGTATTTGAATTATCTAATGCTATTTATGTTGCAGTGTTATGGCAGTACAATTTGTTCCCAGGACACATTATGTGTTCAGTGTTGGAAAAGATCGCCTAGTAAAATACTGGGATGCTGATAAATTTGAGCTGCTGTTGACTCTAGAAGGACATCATGCTGATATTTGGTGTCTTGCAGTCAGTAATCGAGGGGATTTCATCGTCACTGGATCTCATGATCGTTCTATCCGTCGTTGGGATCGCTCTGAAGAGCAGTTTTTCATTGAGGTATACTCAACTTGTATGTGATGGCTTTCACTTGTTAAAAGCAGGACAAAGGGTCAAAGCCTCTAATTACAAATTTATTACCGGAACACTTTTGATTGAATTTTCTTTATTAAATTTATTGCAGGAAGAAAAGGAGAAAAGGTTGGAGGAAATGTTTGAGGCTGACATTGACAATGCATTTGAAAACAAGCATGCATCAAAGGAAGAAATACCAGAGGAGGGAGCTGTGGCTTTAGCTGGGAAACAAACCCAGGAAACCCTTACTGCAACTGACTTGATTATTGAAAGATTAGACATCGCAGAAGCTGAAGACAAGCGTATTGCAGAACATCAGGTTTAGATGTGTTCCCTTTTAATTTCCACAAGTAATTATCAAATTATAGATACAGCACAAGTAAACAACTTTGGCCTTGAAAATAAAGCATTTTTTGCATCAAATTATGCCCTTGGGTTCTATCAAAAACTAAAATTTCAATAAATACATTTAGTATGGATGATTGCAGCAAATGTCTTCTAGTCATCTTGTGTGACATGTAACAGAAAATGGTAAGCAAGATTGTCTTTGCAATTATTTGATTTTATATTTCAGGAAAAAAAAGATAATTACACCTTTGGGTTCTATCAAAAACTAAAATTTCAATACTATCATTTAGTATTGATGATTGCAGAAAATATCTTCAGTTCATATTGTGTGGCATTTAACAGAAAGTGCTAAGGAACATTATCTTGTATATTTTGTTTAATAATGCCTAATTTCATTGTTGCAATTATTTAAATTTGTATTTCAGGAGGAGAAAAATAACAAAAATGTTGCTGTTTTCCAATCAAATCCGCTTATGAATGGGCTTTCACCTTCTGATTATGTTTTAAGTGCATTTTCAAATGTTCACTCCAACGATTTGGAGCAAACATTACTGGTATGTTTGAGAATTGCATTTTTGTTACATGATCTCCTGCATGAATACAAGGCATTTCAGACTACTGTATGTAGGAGTCCATTTTTCGTTGTTAATATGTAAACTCATTTAAACCATTGCTTTGGATGTGCACTAGCCTATTGAGTTGGTTGAACTTCCTGATTCATTACTGTTTCTGCATGTCGCATTTATAATATAGTTCTTATTTCGTAGTTCTTATCTGTATATTCAATCATTTATGGAGAAAGTTCATTAAACCTTGACCTTTTCTCTGGTACGACTTGGTTAAATTTCCTCACCAGCTCTATTTGGTTTAGTATATATATTATCCCCGACCATAATAATATTTCTGCATATCATATTTAGTTTATAATTTTTTGAAAAGCTAATGGTTCAAGGGTTCTTTTGGGTCAGCAACATAACTAAGGACTTGTTAAGTACTTCAACTTGAGAACGAAAATTTGAGAAAGGATGCGTAAGAGATAATTGTCTCTCATCTTATGCTTGCTAGTATACACACACGCACATCAAAGATACAAAGGGGTGATATAAAACAGACCACACCTAGCACTCTAGGTGACAAATAGGTACAACAAAAAATAGCTTGTCAGATTTTCCAGAGTTGGTCAAAAGATAACTTCTAAGGTATTGTAATACTCCCCTAAGTTGGATCATACAGATTGTATGTACCAAGATTGGAATATATACATTAAATTGAAGGTCTTCTTCAAGATTTAGCAGATTTTTGCAAGATGATTCAAGCCGACAAATTTAGTGCAAATTTCTTGGACAACACCTCGAACAAATGACAATCAATTTTTATGCGTTTGGTTCTCATGAAATACAAGATTGGAAACAGTGTGAGTAGCTGTCTAGTTACTACAATACATTCTCATTTGTAGAATTTCACAAAGTTTCAGCTCTTCAAGGAATTGTTTTTATCCACATAAGTTCACAAGTCAGTGACTGACGTCATTGTCCTATACTCAACTTCAACACTAGATCAAACAACCACATTTTGTTTCTTGCTTTTCCAAGAAATAATATTGCCTCCAATCAAAAAAAAATCTAGTAGTAGAATGCTATCTAAAAAGGGAGATCATGCCCAGTAATCATCACAATACCTAGATATCTGAGTATTTCCCTCATCTTCATATATATAAATCATTGTGCTGGAGCTTTTCTGAGGTATATGAGGATGCAAATGACAACATTCTAGTGAGCAACACAAGGAGCCTGCATAAATCGGCTAACCACTCCTACTGCAAAAGACAAGTCAGGTTTCGTAATATAGTGAGATAAGTTTCCCAACAAGTATTCTATATCTTTCTGGGTCTGAGAAAGGTTCACTTTACTCTGTCATTAATTTTTTATTTGTATCCTTAATAAGACTATGCATAGGTCTATAATCAATCATACTTGTTTCTATATTTAAGGTATTTTTTGAGAAATTACCATACATTCTGTGATTGAACTACTTCAATACCCCGAAAGTATTCAAGACTACGAGAGATCTCACATCAACTAGAGATATAACCAAATTATAATATATATAAGTGGGTGCAAATTTTACCTTGCAATCTGGTTTAGAGAGATTGAGTTAAACTTAAAATCAACTTTCAAAGGAAGATATTTGTCTGAAAGGAATTGCATAAATGTTTCTCTAGTCAATAAATTTTAGTAGCCTCATTTCTTGTAATGACTGAATTGACTACACACATTTCTTAGGAGAGGTTTGACAATAAATATTGAATGAGCTGTTTCTCTATGGTTTAGCCTAAAAATTTGTACGATGTGGCTAAATCTTCCGAACTAGTCATTTAAGATTGGTTGAGACCATAGAAAAATGGACATAATTTACAAATGTACAAATCTAGTCTAACGTATATCATTACATATGCAGGCTTTACCATTTTCAGATGCTTTGAAGCTTCTCTCGTACTTGAAAGACTGGACTTCATATTCTGATAAGGTTACCCTTGATATATGACAAACTACATTATTAGACATAATGATGATGATGCTTAATTTTAACAATAATAGATGTATAGAAATTTAATTCAGGTCGTGAAGATATTTTCACAAGATGCGAGTATTTGTTTTTTTTTGCAGGTTGAGCTTGTTTGCAGAATAGGTACGCTGCTGTTGCAGACACATTACAACCAGCTTCTTGCCACACCAGCTGCCCGACCTATCTTGACTGTTTTCAGTGACATTTTTTATGAAAGGGTCAAGGTAAAATTGAAGCTTTGTCATATTTGGTACATTAAAATTTACTGCCAGAAACATATTTATTTTTGAATTGATTATTAAATTATGCAAGTTTAACGTGTCTGTGAGTGTGAATCCCTGTGAAGAAATTGATGATACTTTTTGGAATGTATGTTTGGTTATTTGCACATGATTTTTTTGGAATTTATATCTATTTGCGTTACATTTTTGTTGTGAAAGTTTGGTCTGAAAAGTAGATGGGATATGCGTTATGCCCCGTCTTTAAACTCTTGAAAATTGCCTGAAGAAAGTGTAGGATAAATTTGGAACAAATGAAAATAGATCTTTTTGAAGGATGATGAAACACTAACTAAACTTGACAAAAGTTACTCTTCTGATGATTCTTAATTATCTCTTATTCTAATGTTTGAGATGCGTGACATGCTGGAATTGTACACATCTTATGTATAATATGGGCTTCTAACATTGCGATTATTCAGACAGCATACTATCATATCTAACGTGCGCATCTTACAGACATACGGTGTTTCATAAGAATAAGATATCTGATGGTTATGGGTGATAATCCCAATATAAATAGTATTACTTGTTTGTTATCAATTTGAATTTTTAGGTCGCCCGATAATTCTATAGTTTAATTTATCATTATCTAGCTTTTACTTTAGTACTAGAGAATATTTTCTGCCAAGAAAGGCATTAGTCCTAGGATTTATATTTTCAAAATTAAATATTTATGTTATTTCGTTATTTCTAGTATAGTTAACTGATGAACTTGATTGTATTGTTGACAACTTGCTGTCTTAACCTTGTGCCAGGGATGGAAAGATATCTTTGGTTTTAACCTCGCAGCCATGGATCATATTCAGGTTTGTATAAAAAATTCTGCTGTATACTTATTCGCCTTGCCACTGATAAACACGCTGATTCAGTTTTGAAATGATCTTTCAGCAATTGATGGCATCAAGATCGGATGCTCTTTTTCATGATGCAAAGTCAAAACTGCTAGAGATACGAGCTCGACAATCCAAACGTTTAGAAGAAAGGTCACAAACCGGAGAAGTGAAGCGGAAGAAGAAAAAGACATAAAGTATCGTGTATATTGGACATGGTTATGTGCTGGCTTATGTTAATGACAGGGTATTTCAAGCACGGTGGAAAAATTGGCCTCCACGTGAATATGTGATTGATGAAACATTGAAGATTCGGAGCTTAGTTGTCATAATATAGTATACATGTTCAAGAAAAGAAAATGTTGAATAGAAGAGATTGGATCACCAGAAAGGCGTATGACCTTGTCAACATGATTCCTTTTTCCAGATTGTTGCAGTTTTAATCAGCGGCTTATATTTTGATGTCAAGATGTCATCATCATTTGAAGAGTAAGTTTTTCACAGATTTGGGTACCTTAGAAAAGGTCATTACTTTTCCATGTAATATGTGTAAACATTATAAATTTTGCCTGAATTTAATTCATTATACTTTTTCTGATAATTTATGTACTCTGTTAGTGAGAGAACTTTTCCCGTGTAATACAAGCGCCGTTAAGTTGACAAATAGTGTGTACGTGTGTGTCTATATATAGACTTGGAAAATAAAAAAGTTTAATTTTTGTTGAATGTAATATATGAAGTGATGTATTACAGTCAACAAAAATACTAAGTTTTATATTTTCTAATTCTCTCCCAAGATTGTTTTGTTTTCCCTATAATATGTTGAATTATTTTATATTTCAACATATTAGAATGGTATAATGCTGTTATGTATTTTATTACATGAAAAATAGAAAATTATGAATATGAATTATTGTATCATATTTGGTGGACAAATTTTAAAAAAATACATGCAGCTACTTGAATTGATAATGTGTCTAGCTGATTTTAATCTCATTATTCATGCATAATTGTATGATCTAGATTTCTAGTTCTTATTTCACACAATACTAAAAGCCGAGTTATACAAATTTAACCAATAAAGAAGGGTATTAAACCTATTTTTCATGATTGCAAAGAGGGTACTGTGGAATGAGCAGGGAGGGGACATGCTTATTTTTCATGGCTTTTACTTTTGCACCGCCACAATTTTCAAAATGACCATTTTACCTTTCTTTCTTTTGGATTACTTGTCTTGGAAATTTTCTGAAAATTCATGAAATATATTTTGGAATGGGGTTAGATTTCTATAACAAGATTTTTAAAATAGAATCTTCAAAACGAATTTTCTAAATATAATACCTTTTGAGTAAATTTAAATATATTATTTATTGTATTAAAACAGATTGATTGATTAAACATTTTAAGCACTTACAAATTAAATGTATATAAATTGTGAGCAAATTTTTTTTTAAATTTTGGTTGTGTTTTTTTTACTCTTTCCCATTCGTGTCTTTCATTGTAAATTTTGTATTATAATCTCGAAATATTATTAAAAATAAAACAGGAGACAATTTTTGTACACAAAAAAAAAATTCATATTTCATGTCCTTATTTTTCTTTTTTTTTTGAAAAATACATCAGACATGTCTCGGAATAGATGTAGGAATAATATCTATCAGAACTGAATTATTCTAAATGGACTACTAACCTAGTCACTTCCTAGATCTAAAGGTGGAAGTTGGAGAGAACAGATCTAATTAAGGGAAGTTTTTGCCTACAAAAGTTTGACCAAATTTCCAATCCTTGGGAACAATCCTGAGAGAGGTAGTGTACCTTCCATCACTAGCTTTCACTCTGAAAGACAATGTCTCTCCCACTAACATCTCATCACTTTCCCATTTCTGACCCCAATTTCTCTTCAAATTTGTCCAATTCTTGACTTTCTCTTCACCCTTCACCAGCACTTCTGTGATCTCCCCAGAACCTCCAACATTCCACACTGATACTAGATTGAAATAAGGATTCCCAGTGATGGTGAACCGAATCCCTCCTTCCTTCTTGCACGGTACCCTGCATAGATATACAACTCTTACACTTCAGTAAACATCACTGGAAAAGTTTTTGTTAGCAGCATGCAAATATGATATGCATGTATATGTAACCTGCGATATTGGATGGGGACGATGCCAGCCTTATACTCTGCAATTTTGAGATATGCAGGTTTGGCCAAATCAAAGTGTTCGCGTGGTGGGTTGCACCATCCTCCATTATCACTTGGCAGATCATAGTTTGGTGGGCAAAGGTTGGTAGCCGTCACCAAAATAGAGGATTTCCCTGCCTTGCATCCCACACCAGATTTTGTGCATTTGATCTCGTAACATGCGCCACATGTCTGTCCCTCCTTGAACAAAATTGAACTCAATGCCGTCGTGTCTAGGCCATAGCCATCTTTAACCACATCACCATACCCACAAGCTCCACCTGCATGCAATGTAATCAACTCATTCTTCTTCTCCATTAACCCAACATACTAATTCCAACTTAAAAAATATACTTTGACAACTATGAGAGTTTATACAACTTTAACTTTTTGATGTGATTAATTTAAATATAAATATATAACAAAAAAAATTATATTAAAATAATAGTATTGATAGTTGTAATGTAGTTGTATAAAAAAAAAGATTATAATATAATCTTCCAACTTTTTGGTATACACATTAAAACTAGATTCACTAAAGACAAATCAAAGATAACTAATTATTATATTAACTAAATTAAATAATGTTTTAAATATTAAAAAAATTATTTATATTTAAAGTAATTTTATTATTAATAAAAATTTATATAGAGATTTTTAAAATGGTATTTAATCATTACCTATCAAGATTTTAGTTACTAATTAATTCAGATTCTAAATTAGTCTCTATTAGTATTTTAGAGACTAAAATAGAATATAAAATATTAATAGCTAAAACTTTGGTGGTTAGTTTAGATATCAATCTTGATAGAGTAACTTCTTAAAATTTTCACTGCTTGATACTTCTTCTCTGACTAGTGTCTTGTCCCTTATCTTGTTTGAATTCACTATAAGTTGTCTTTACCGGTTTTAGGTTGGTAAGTCTTTATCTTTTATTAGGTGGTTTGGAGGGATGATGTGTTGGTTGTTGGTGAAGTTGGGTAAGGTTTTTTGCTTTGATGATCCTTGTTTTGTTTGTGTGAAGTGTGAACCTATTGGTTTTTGTAGTGTCAGGTTGGTTTAGTGCGTTGGTTTTTTTAGTATTTTGGTCTCTTTTGTTAGGTGTTAGATTTCCTTCCTTTGGTGGAGTGGGGTGATAGAGAAGATGTGCTTTAATTTCATGATTTGTATAAGGATTGGACCATCCGTGAAGTGATTTTATTTATTAATTTTTTATTGTTGATGTAAAAAATCTAATTTAAAAAACATTTTATGCATTTGTATTTATAATATAAATCACTTTAAATACCAATAATTTTTTAGTTTCTAAAATAATATCTAATTTAATAAATATAATGACTAATTATTTTTGGTATTTAAATTTAGTTACTAGTACAATTAAAATATTTTGTAATATATATTTAATATAAATTATATGAATGGCTTTGGGTTTAAATTTTTTATACCTAATCCCCAGAGCAACTCGGATTTGAAGACTATTCTGATGTTTAGTGATATTTTATATATTAATTTAGTTAGAAGTTGATTCTTCAAGCCCTTATTTTGGACTTGATTTCGGGTTGATTATTATTGCTAGTTTGAAACAGAAAATTAAAATTCCAAAGTTGTGGCTACGATTTTCCTTCTTAATAAATTCTAGAATGATTATTCGCTCAATTGGTGGAAACTAGAGGAGTTATAGGCGTTGGTTAGGGTGGTTTATTTGGTAGGGTCTTTGAAGTTAAATGTACGTTTAAGAATGCAATCAACTACCCCATATTTTCCACAATCGAGTGGAACCCAGATGATGAGGAAGAAGGTTATGTAGCTTTTATTTGGTCTTGAAAGGGATCTGCATTAAAGAAGCAAATTCACCACACTCATTCAATTCAGACACATGTCATTAAAAAAGGATTTGGGCAGATTAGACTGAAAGAGTTTCCAATGAGAAAATAAAGAGTTTCCTAGTGTAAGAAATGAATCACTCTTCTTTAAAGTGATTAAAATGGTAGGTTGCACCAAAATTTAGTATATAAATGTAGAAAAAAAGTTACTTTGACAACAGTGACCACGAGAAGTTTAGCTGAAAAAAGTAATTTGTCTTTATAAAGAATTCTCTTGAAATTCCTCATTCATTTTCATTAGAACGTCACAAAAAATATTCGTAAGACATGTTTGGCCAATGTTTTTTTCAAAGTTATTTTAAATTAAATTTTAAAAAGATAATTTAAAAATAAAGTATCGAATGTATTTGATATTTTTTTTACTTTAAAAAGAAGATCTAGATCCTATTTTGATGTAAAGTTAAAATAACTTTTGATTTTTTCTTTTACTGAAAACTCATTTTCAATAGAAAAAACTTCTTTTAACATGTAGCAAACGTTTCTTATCCAGAGAAAAAAAATAACATTTTGAAATGAACACACTCAACAAGATAGAGTTCTCTAAAACCTAATTTTAAAAACTTGCCCTCCTCGTTTCTGAAAGTAACTTGTTCTTTTATAAAAAGGGTTGAAGTACTTAATTTCTTAAAAGCTTTTTCAAAATGTGTTTGATCTAGCTTCTCTCTTTTTCAATGAGAGAAGCTCCAAAAAGATTGGGCATGTATAAAATTAGAATGTCACATTTAGTTTTCGATTCTAAAGTTTCAAGTAAAAAAGCTACTAAAATTATAATTTTGTTATTGCAATCATGAATTAATTGAACAAATTTACAGCATTTTGAATTTCTAAGGCCACACTACTTGTGACAGATCAAACTAATAATTTTTCATAGTCATGACTTACATTTCACACCAACCTTAAAGAACCATTGAGGTTTAAGTAATCTTAATTCATTAATTTAAGCTGAACATTACACATTTTTACCAACATGCAGATTCAATGCAAGTTTAATGCTGGAAAAGCTTCGTGGGAAGAGGATGATGTTTGTTGGAGACTCCCTCAACCGAGGTCAATATGTCTCTTTGATATGTCTTGTTCATCAACTTATTCCTGAACATGCCAAATCCATGGAAACCTTTGGTTCCCTCACTATCTTTAGAGCCAAGGTAGCTATACCTCTCACTCTTATGCTTATGTACAATTCACAATTATGTGTCTATCTTCTTCTTCTTTTCTCTCTCTTTGTTCATTCTGTTGCATGTAATTAGGAATACAATGCCACAATTGAATTCTACTGGGCACCTTTTCTACTTGAATCAAACTCCGATGATGCTGTGATCCATAGGGTAACTGATAGAATAGTGAGAAAGGGTTCAATCAATACACATGGTCGTCACTGGAAAGGTGCTGACATTATTGTATTCAACACTTATCTTTGGTGGATAACTGGCTCTAATATGAAGATCTTGTATGTTTCTCTACTTTTCTTCATTCATCCAATTATTTACTTTTTATCTAAATAGAAAATAATTTAGTTCATATAGTGATTTTTTTTTAGTGGTATGTTTTCTTTGCAAAATATTACCTGAAATTTTTTCAAATTTTTAGGCTTGGATCATTTAAAGATGAAGTAAAGGAGATTGTTGAGATGTCAACAGAAGATGCTTATCGAATGGCTATGAAAAGTATGGTTAGATGGGTAAAGCTGAACATGGACTTCAACAAGACAAGAGTGTTCTTTAGCAGCATGTCACCTTCTCATGCAAAGTGAGTATGGTTCACACACACAATTTTGGTGTATAAAATTGTGGAGAGTGATTGTTGAGATTTCTATATGCAGAAACATAGAGTGGGGAGGTGAATCAGAAGGGAACTGCTACAATGAAACAACACCAATTGATGATCCTACATATTGGGGTTCTGATTCTAAAAAAAGCATAATGCAAGTAATTGGAGAAGTGTTTGGAAAATCTAAAGTACCTATAACTTTTCTCAACATTACCCAACTTTCCAGCTACCGAAAAGATGCACATACATCAATTTACAAAAAGCAATGGAACCCATTGACTTCAGACCAAATAGCTAACCCTGCTACTTATGCTGATTGTGTGCATTGGTGTTTGCCTGGTCTTCAAGATACTTGGAATGAACTTTTGTTTGCTAAGTTCTGTTTTTCTTGATAAAGTATATTTAAATAATATGATAAAAGAGAGCAGATTAATGGGGAAAAAAAAGAGAGGATTTGGAGGAGATTGTACATATCAAGTTGAGTGAATTATTTATAGCATAATGTTAACACATATATTGTTTAATTGGGTTGCTATGAACATTTGTTTTAACTATATTACGTGTGAAATCAAATATAAGAGAAAATTAGTACCGGAATTTACATATCACTTGATAAGAATAGAATTACTATAACAAAATAGCGTCATTACTACATATTTGGTGTATATATATTTAGTTATTATTATATATATTCATAAAGTATTTTTATGCAACACATTTATATATATATATATATATCAATTTAAAAAATGTTTTACCATAACAATTAAGAGTATTAAATAATTGCTTTATGAATTTATTTAAAATATTTGTAGAAATAATTCACATATATACCATAAAATCTTTAAGAATTTATCAAACAAAAAGAAAATATTAAAAATCTCAATTATTTTCTTAAAATGTTACGCATACCTTTAAAAAAGTGATAACAGATGTAGATATCTCCCAACTAGAATTGGATGGGAAAACGCCCAAAAACAATAATGGAGGTTTGAAATTTGATTGGAAAGTGGAATTACTATTAGAAATGTTTGAGTTGGTGTGGTTAACTTAGTCTTAAAGAAGAAGTGTATTTTAAATTCAATTTAAATTTATAAAATTATTTGTAGAGTGAACTTTATACTCATTTTTATTTATATTATATATATAATTTT
>Ga0123341_1002257_pt1 | contig 15680 bp, 19 predicted proteins | sample Turbeapinknodule_FD_89959 | JGI IMG/M metagenome (GOLD analysis project Ga0123341, IMG submission 89959) | Root nodule microbial communities of legume samples collected from Mexico - Turtle bean Mexico pink nodule | ecosystem: Host-associated > Plants > Roots > Nodule | place: Mexico: Nepantla... | reverse complement strand
CCAGGGACGTCACGACCATGTCGTCGACGTATGCCTGTACATTCCTTCCGAGCATAGGTGCGAGCACCTTGTCCATCAGCCTTTGGTACGTGGCCCCTGCATTCTTCAACCCGAAGGGCATTATCCTGTAGCAATAGCATTACCTTTCCGTCATGAAGGCGGTCTTCTCCTCGTCCATGGGGTGCATTTTAGTTTGGTTGTCCCCCGAGAAGGCGTCTAGAAAGCTGAGCAGCTTGCACACCGATGCACTGTCCACCAGGGCGTCTCTGACCACTGTGCTATAGTGGTGAAGTCAGTGGAGAAGGATTGGGGACCAAAACCGTTTCGTACTATTGATGCTTGGTTCCTGGAAAGGGGGTTCAATGAGATGATAAAGGAAAAATGGTTATCTTACCCTAAGAAGGGGAATGCCATTGTAAATATGAAGGAGAAGTTGAAGAGTCTGGGCGACCTAAAGATTTGGAACAAGGAAGTGTTTGGAAATGTCTACACACGCAAAAAGGAGATCTTCCAGGAAATTGAAGAATGGGATTGTATGGACTGCTTGAATGATCTGAACGAAGGTGATAGGTTGAAAAGGGCTGCGTTGGTAAGTCGATTGAAGGAAAATGACAAAAAGATAGAGTCCCTCACTTGTCAGAAGGTTAGAGCAAGGTGGTTTAAGTATGGTGACTCCTGTACTAGATTCTACCACTCATCCTTAATATGGAGAAGACTCGGAAATGAAGTTAAGGGGGTGGAGGTAGGGGGTCAGTGGTGTGAGGAACCTTGTACTGTGCGATCTGAAGCCAAGAAGCTTTTTTATTCTAGATTCACAACCACGAAAGACTTTGGGGTAAGACTCGATGAGGTAGAGTTCAAGTCTTTATCACAAGAGGACAATGAGAGCCTGATTATGGCGTTCACAGAGGAAGAAATAAGGGACATAGTTTGGCTTTGTGATGGGACAAAGAGTCTTGGACCTGATGGCTTTAACATGAACTTTATTAAGGAGAGTTGGGAAGCCCTTAAAGATGAGGTAGTACAAGCGATGTCCCTCTTTCATGGATCAGGGAGTATTCCAAAGGGGTGCAATGCCTCGTTTGTCGCTCTAGTTCCAAAAGTAAGAGACCCGTCTAATCTGGAACAATATAGACCAATCTCCTTGGTGGGTGTAATGTATAAAATCATCTCTAAGGTGCTAGCAGAACGGATGAAGAAAGTATTACCAGTAGTCATTGATGAGTGCCAATCAGCTTTCCTTAAGGACAGAGGGATTCTTGATAGTTTTTTAACGGCCAATGAGGTGCTAGAAGACCTTAGGAGGCGACGAATGAGTGGGCTGTGCCTTAAGGTGGACTTTGAAAAAGCTTACGATTCCGTTCGATGGGAGTTCCTGTTTGACATGCTCCAGAGGCTGGGTTTCCATTGTAAATGGATTACGTGGATCAAAGGATGTCTAGCTAGTGCAACGGTATCGGTGTTGGTAAATGGAAGTCCAACGGAGGAATTTTGTCCGTCACGGGGGCTTAGGCAGGATACCCCCTCGCTCCTTTTCTCTTTATAGTGGTAGCTGAAGGGCTTGCAGGGTTAGTAAGGCAAGCTGCGAAGGCTAATCTTTACAAAGGCCTTAATATTGGAAGGAAAGAGGTGGAGATAAATATACTACAGTTCGCTGATGACACATTATTTTTATGCAAGGACTCTTACTCTAATGTGTTTATACTGAAGGCCATTCTCAGGGGTTTTGTGCTAGCGTCTGGGCTGAAGATCAACTTCCATAAGTCAAAGTTGGCAGGTGTAAATGTTAGGAAAAGCAATATGGATTGTTATACAAAGACCCTAAATTGCTCTCAGATGGAGGTACCCTTTATCTACCTGGGTATAGAAGTGGAGGGTAATCTGAGAAAGAAGAAATTCTGGGAGCCTGTGTTGAGCAAGCTTAAATCCAGGCTTAGCATATGGAAAGGGAGATTTCTGTGTATGGCAGGAAGATTGTGCCTGGTCAAGTCAGTCCTGTCGGCGGTTCCACTATACTACCTGTCCCTGTTTAAAGCACCTGAGGTGGTATGCAAGAGTATTACTAGCATACAAAGGAGATTCTTGTGGGGTTGGGGGAAGGGAAATAAATCTATCTCTTGGATTAGTTGGAAAGATATTTGCAAACAAAAAGAGGATGGAGGGTTTGGTATCAGAGACATAAGAAAGTTTAATTATGCGTTGTTGGCAAAGTGGAAGTGGAGGACTATCTCTGGTCATGAAGGGAGGTGGAATGAAGTGTTAAACTCAAAGTATGGATTGGATGCAAGCTTTGGTCATGTACCTGTGAAACTGCAATCTTGGTGGTGGAGAGATCTGGTGAATGTGTGTAAAGAAGGAGGAGGTGAAGGGTGGTTCCTTGAACAAGTTGGATGGAATCTAGGAAGTGGTGATAAAGTTAGATTTTGGGAGGATGTGTGGGTTGGTAATTCAACGTTGAAGACTTTGTATCCAAGGTTGTATTCTCTTTCTCTAAATCAAGGTCAGAAGGTGGAAGAGGTAGGAGTATGGGATGATTTGGAGTGGAGGTGGACCCTAAACTGGAGGAGAAGTAGATTTGAATGGGAATCGGATTTGGAATATGAACTTGGAAACCTCATCTCCGGGGTCAGAGTTAGGAAGGATGTGGAGGATACCCTGCTGTGGAAGAGCAGTAAAGATGGCATGTTTTCGGTAAGTGCAGCGTATGAGTGCTTGTCAAAGCCTGAAAGGGTTCCAAAGAAAGAGGTGTATACCCTCCTCTGGAAGGTGAAAACTTTTCCTAATGTTATGCTCTTGGTCTGGAGGGTACTGCTGGGGAGAATCCCTACAAGACTGAGTTTGAGAAGTAGGGGGGTTGTAATGAACTCTACAATGTGTGCGCTATGTCTATCCGTGGAGGAGTCCAGCCAACATCTTTTCTTGGAATGTAAACATGCATGGCGGGTGTGGTCCATGTGCTATAAATGAATAGGTATTCTGTCTGCTCAACACAATGACATTACGGTACACTTTGAGAGCTTCCATCTGGTAAATGGTAGTCGAGTACAGAATTTGGTCTGGAAAGGAGTATGGACAACTATAATTTGGAGCCTGTGGGAGCATAGAAATGAAGTGGTGTTTAGAGAAGGAGTAGGTGATGCTGAAGAAGTGTTGCAGAAAGCCCAACTCAAATCGTGGTTGTGGTTGAAGCACAAGGGTCACAAGTTCCCCTACTCATTCTCCGATTCGATTTTAAATCCTTGGTCCTGCATCTGTAGTTATAAGTAAAGTAGAGGTGTGGAAGAAGGGCCCCTTGAGCTTAATGTGGACTTTCAGAAAGTGAGGATACCTTTGGAAGAGCAAGGAATTGAATTTAGTCTGCTATAATGTGAGCCTGGTCATGTTACCGCTGATTCGGTTCCAAGGAGGTATAACCCTCGAGTAGTCCAGGTGGGGGAAGAACGTAGTATAAGACGATGATCTGTAGTGGAGGTGGGAGTTTCTGGGCTTGGTGTGGTAGTTGGGGGAATGTTAATAGGGGTTGAGCTTGTTGTGTTGCTGATGGAGGTGATGGTGTTATTTGTTTCCGTTGTACTGGAGATGTCCCAAGGCATCACTGGTGGGTGTGGTGTATTGTCTAGTGTGTGCAGATGCTTATGATGAGTGTCTCTTGAGGTTGTCTTAGCAGACCCGAAGGTCCAAGGCCGGAGAAATGATCCCTAAAAGGAGTGAGAAGAAGGTAGTGGTAAGGGGTGACTGGTGGTGGATTATGGTGAGGTATGGTTAACACATTTGTAGTATTATAATCCTTGGATGGTTGCTGGTTTGTGAACGTGTTTCTTGGAGGCAAATTCTGAAGTAGATGACCTCCAATGTCACGCCTGATTCTCTGCTAGGTGGTGGACTGCAGGAGTGTAGGGAGTGCCTGTAGAAATATATGGACCTAGTCATACCTGCTGGAGGTAGAGGTTGAAGGCCAAGGCTCGACCCATATGTTGACGCTGGTTTCTGGAACTGGTTATTCTGTGGCATGGTTTGGTGCAGATCCAGTTTGGTTGCAGCTGGTGTTGAATTATGCCAGTGTCACGTATGGGGACCACTTCACTGTGAATCCATGGAAGTGATTTGGATGGCAGAGCGGGTGTAGTTTGGCAGGTTTATTGGCTGGACTGATTTCTGGATGGTGTTTTGATGGCATACGTTTATGGAACTAAGGATGCTGCCCTTACCAATTAAAGAAAGATTTACCCAACGGTTTGGTGCCAAAGATGTCTTAACTGTTGGTGATGATGTTAAGAAAATTAAATCTTATGTTGGGACAATCTTGAAGGAAAGTTTATGCCGGAACAAACTTAAGACAACAAGTAGTAGCTGCCAGAATTATGTTAATTAACATTTGTTGAAGTTTATGCAGGTATAACATAACCATTTTGAAGGGGTGCAGGGCGATAAACGCTGAAGGGCTGCTATAAAGTAGAGATGAAGTTATGCTTAGGCCGGTAATGCATCTGTGCAGTCCCTGTTCTGATGATGATGCATCGGATCTGCTGGTTGTTTTATCAAAGTAATGAGCCTTCAAGGAGTTGGTATGATGCTGGAGTGGAAAGTGAATCAAAAGTGTTGTGCTGCAGTAGGGAAAGTTAGATCCAGTTATAGGAAGGAGTAAAGAAATAGAGAGGGTTCAATATATACTATGGCAAATGAGGAAAATAGCCCTTGTCTTGTAGGTGATTTAGGTGTAGGGAAGACCGCATCTGATGAAGGGCTTGCTCAGGGCATTGTTGATGAAACTGTTCCACTGAAATTCCAAAGAAAATGGTGATTACTCTATAAATGGGACGTCTTGTAGCTGGAACCAAATATCGCGGGGATTTTGAGCAGAGGCTGGTAAAGGTGATTGAAAAAGTGAAAGAAAGTGATGGGGAAATAATTCTCTTCATTGATTTGAAATCAGTTCTTTTAAGAGCAGAGATCAAGTGCTGGAGCAACAATTGTTCATGAGTACCAGAAGTACATAACGAAGGATCCAGCAGTGCAGAGGCGTCTCCAACCGGTGGTTGTGTCTGAACCAACTGTTGATGAGATCATAGAGATATTGGAAGGGTTGAGAGACAAATATGAAGAGTTTCATGGCATTAAGTACGAATATGAGGTTGTCTCAACAAGGAACCTGGTTTGGGAAGTAGTGAAAAAGAATGGTTTGTTGTTGTAGTAGATGGAGTTGGGTGATTGGCTTGTATTAGGAGCGGCCATGTTGGGAAGACGGAGGCTGATGTAAGATCATGAAGGTGTGCAATGTTTTACAGAGAGTTGGTTGGTTATGGTGGGAAGTATATGCCTGGCAGCAAATTGAAGGGATAAAGGGTGATACTTTTTGAAGTGCTACTGCTACTATTTGTCTAGTAGTTGCTGCTGCTATAATTTCCCTTCTTGGCAGATGTTAATTTAGAGAGTAAGTGAAAGCTTTATATTACTGTAGTAGTGACCATGTCACGTACGAAGAGGGAAGAAATAAGAGGGTATGGAACCTGTCCAGTAATAGAGGTGGGGCTGGCTAGTTGGTGTGTAGGATGTTCTAAGAAGCACATAGCTTTCCCCTGTAACCCCTCTAGTGTTAAGTGAATTATTTGTAACTGTAGTTTATATTGTTGCTCGCTTAACCTTAGAGTGGTTCTGTAAAAGGGTTGGGACACCCCTTAAGTGTCTCTAATTATTCTATTAATTTATTGGTAAAAAAAAAAAAAAAAAAAAAACAAAAACAAACCTATCACTATGATTCCCATCTTGAAAACTTTTCTGGTTTTTGCATTAGGTTTGATTCGCTTCATTTTCATTTCTTCTACTCACTGCTATCATATGCATGCCTGTAAATTAATGGCTCCTGCAATGTATTCTCTATCTCTTTTTGGTTATGTCTAGGAACCAATTGTTAACTATTGCGGAGCTCAAGGAGCATTTTTCATACATTTGCTTTGTTCGGTTATCTGTTATCATTATCAAGTAATCTTTTTCACCTTCTCTTCATGTGTAAAACATGTAATCTATTTTGAAAGTATTAAAAATTGAAATATTTAAGGATTTGATTTGGATTGTTCAGAATTCGTTGATTAGGAATACATGTACCAATTATTTAGTTTCTAAATTTGGTCTCTAAAACCTTGGTTGCTAATTAGATACCAATTTAGAAACTATTTAAAATAGAAACTAATTTAGAAACCAATTTTTTTTAGTTTATAAAATGGTCTTTAATTTAGTTACTATTGTAACTAATTATTTTGATCTCTAAAAATTGGTTTCTATTTCATGATTTTCTTGTAGTGCTATTTCATAATTTTTTTTAAGTGTAAATATAGTGTATGTGCGCGCATATCATATAATACTACAAAATAAAAAGTTTTACAACAAGAATTTGAGCCTACATTTTTTTTCAGCAAAGAATAAACAAATTTAATTAAAAAAAAACACTTTAGGGTTGTTCCAACCCTTATACAAGTACCTACAACATTTTCATCATGTTTTCAAATTTATAAACGTTGTTAACTACCCAAAGAACAAAATAGAACATCATTCATAGAGTCTTTAATATTTTGTCAAAGTTGGTGCTTTTTTGGACATTGAGAACATAGAAAGAAGGATAGTTGAGAAGTTAAAAATTATAAAGAAGGAAAAAACTTCAAAATCATTGACAAAAATAAGTTGGAGGTTGACAAATTATCCAAGAAGGTATTAGTTTCTCATTTTATACGGGCAATTTCACTATTAATTTATGTAGTGTGGACTATAGTACCTATTTTTCCTACTAATTAATGTCTTTAATTAATTGAAATTGGACAGGTTGCAGCTTTGGAGACTGGTGCTTCCACAGGTGAGATCATAGCAAAGTTAGATGTGGAGAATTTCATTAAAATTTTGATGAGAACATTGATTGCGTTGGATGAAATTTATGATGCTTCCACGTGTGAGATTATAGCAGAGTTAGATGTGGAGAATTTGATTGAAAATTTGGTGAGAACATTGATTGCATTTGATGAAATTTATGGTGAAGGTGAACTGAAACTACAAATAAGAGAGCATGTATTAACTCTTGATCTTCAAAACTGAAAATATATGTCTATTGATATTAAAAAATATTTGTCACTAAAACATTATATGTCTAGAAAAAAATTATGTGAAGGTTAAGAGAGTTTAGAAACTCTTGATATGTTTAGGATGACAAGGCAAAATTTAATTCCCCTTAAAAATGATGAAAACACAATTTAGATGCATTATCATGATGACTTTCAGAGGAGGCGGGGAAATCCTAAGAAGCAACAACCAATGCAACATTCTAACTCTGTTGTGGTGACCATAGATTGGAAAACTTTTGATTAAGGTAAGGCTTTTAGATTTACAACCAAAATGTTTCACACATATTAAGAATATATTAGTGAGTCATCATGTGATTGTGGATTATTTTTTTCTTAAAAGAAATTATTAATCTCTCATTCTAAGACTGCAAATTAGACTAATGTGTAGTTTACATTTTCTTTGTACATCTACTTGCACCTTTTAATGTGTTGTAAAGGTGTTTAATGGTAGGTGTAAAAAAAATGAAGTAAAAACTAACTTGAAAAACCAAAGAGACTAGGAACTTTAAGAATGGATGACTAGTGGTTCTTATTTGCTTAGAACTAATGTCATTTCTAGGTAATTCTTCTACCATATTTTATAGTATTAATTAACTTATTTAAAAAACTTCATTCATTCTCTCTTGCTATTTCTTTATCTTTACTTTAGAAAGGAATTGTATTATATATAAATACAATTTGTGATTTGTTTGTCATACTTGCAATGTGAAGCATTAGTTGATATTTTATTCTTACATTAATTTTTTTTCTTTTGCATTATTTTGTGATCGGATGAACTTGTCGGTTATATTTTTCTTTTTTTCTTTTTAGGAATAACCAAATTTATAATTGTATCGGACAGGAGTGTTCGGCATCTCGGGACCTCGGCTTGAGCATGTGGGTAGGTCAACTCAGTTGTTGGGCCCAAAGGGTGGGTCATGAGTTTGGCCCAATTATATTGGTAAGCCCGATGGAGAATAATAAGTTTTGTCATATATTGGTTGTTAATTTTATATATATATATATATATATATATATATATGTGTGTGTGTGTGTGTGTGTGTGTTAGTTAATATACAAGTGTATGTGTCAATATATTTGTAGTTGTTAAATGAATAAACATATGCATAAAGTTGTTAATAAGTAGAGAACACCCGAGAATAAAGGTGCATAAGATTCTCTTCTGTTGTAGCACTGTGAGTGAAGGTGCCCACGAACATAATGTTTTTTTGTTACGTATGCTTTCGGTTGAGATTATATTCTCGTGAGTGTTGTTAAACGAGTAAGCTATAAAAGGGCTTGAGAACCCAGGTAAAGGTACACTGTTTTTGAATACTATACTGAAACTGAATACTTGTCTTATTTTGTATGCTCTCACTGACTTGATCGTCAGAGTGTGATCAACAAGTAGAGTCTCCTCTATTGCAACAGAGCCATGTTCCAGTGCAACAAGAAGACAAAAAACAAAATCTAGAAGAGACAGGTTAGGAGCAGAGCTTTCCACCCAAGTCAACCGACGAGAAAGTCAATCGATAAGAACAATAACGGAAGGCCAAAGAATGTCCACTTTTAGCAGGTGATCATGACCACTAGATTGAATTACGATATTTGTTCTATTAACAGTTTGCACTATGGTGATCTTTAGGGTATGGATAAATTGAAAAGGGTAACAAGTATAGGTAAATTTCATATTTTCTTTTATATCACACTTTGTTGGTTTCTTGACGATTTTTTAACCTTTTTTCTTGTAGTGTGATTGGAGTAGTTTTGTGTCATTCTATTATTTTTCGTCATTCTACTAGATCTAGATGATATGTTAATATAGGTGACACATCTTCAAACGAAATACTTCGAGATAAAAACACTAACTTTTCTAAAGGTAAGGGAAAAGTTGTATTAAAGTTTGCGCAAAAGGAGTCAAGATGACCTCAAACTAGGAAGCTACTCGCAGAAGAGCAGTTATTGATAAAAATGATGAAGCAAAGCCCGTAAAAGGTGACTCTACTTCTGAGGTATACTGATGGAAACTGCTTTAGAAATCAGTTCTGCATTAGAACTCAAATAATTGCTGATAGTTATGTATTTTTGTTTTTGATACAGCTAGTGTATTAGTGTATTTCCATGTTATTGGAGACTTGTATCTGGGTGGAGGCAATTTGCCTTTGGTTTGTATCATTTCTTCCATTTCAACTAACTTTTATATCTTCAACTAACTTAAACAATATAATTTCTTAAACATTATATTTTATAAAAAAAATAATCCTAGTCATGGAGTTAATGAAACCGATTTTCTTTATCATTGATTAAAATTGGATTAGAAATTATATCGAAATACATTAATAATATATTTAATAATAGAAAGGTTACTTTCAATCTTTAATTAGAGTCCTGAAGTTGCTACATAATAACATACCCAAATTTATGTATTATGTAAATGCAGTGGTTATAAGATAAATGAATCAGTAACTAATATGTATTTCTTATATCAATATAATTAATTGATATCAATATGAAATTTTGTTAATCACATATTACACACATTTTTTAAATTAATAATTCAGTGTCTATATTTTTATTATGAAAAAATTATACTTTTATAGTATTACGAAACACTGAAAAGTAAACACAAAAAAGTTGAAGGGTAGTAGTGTATTGATGGTAGAAGAAGAACACAGGGTCTCAAAAAACCATTAGGCTATTTTGGTTCAACATTTTTATTATTTGTGTCCTAGTTTTTTATATATGCACCTCCTAAAAGTAACGAGGGTTTTCAAACCGCCGGAAATAACATGGATTCAAAACCGTCGAAAATAAAGGGGATTCAAAACCGTCGAGAATAACGTGGTTTCAAAACCGCTGAAAAGTGATTATTTTCTAGGATTTAATAGAAACTGCCGGTAATCAGTTAGCAACTTTGGATCTTTCAAAAGAAAAAAAAACCGCGCACTTTGTTAAAATCACGAGAAACCCCAAATTTACTGATGAAGGTAAAATTTCTGCTTAAATATAAACTTGGTTAGTGTTTCTCATTACACCACTATAGTATATTTTTTCATATAAATGTTACTAACAAAAAAAGTAACTTTAACGCCGTGATTATTAAACTAATATATAGTATCTTTTTCAAATGTTACGAAAAGATTATTTTTCTAATTAAATAAAAAATGAATTTGTTTTTATTTTCCAGAATTATTGTTCTATTAAATTTTTTATTAATATATATAGTAATTTAAAAATTTAAAAATATTCCATTAGAAATACTTTTTAAACTATGCATCCATTGACACCAAATCGCAAAGGCTAAGAAATAGGACTTAAAACACTAATATTCAGCTATTTTGCACTTCTCGTTCGCGCCCTACATTTCGTGTTTTTTTTCTTCTCCCTACATTTCCGCATTGCGCCCTACTTTGTGCCGCTTCCGCCACTGTTGTGTCACCATCGCATGCACCTGCTGCGCAACACCGCGTGCCTCTTTCACATTCTCGTTCTTGCCATACTGTTTTCGCATTTCTTTCTTCTTTTTGTGCGCCCTTCTTCTTTGTGCCACACTTTCATTCTCCGTTACTGTTGTTCCTCCATAGGTGCCCGTGAAGCACTGCGAAACAACCGTGGCGCGCCCCTGCTGCACAACAGTAGCTAATTCGTGTTTCCCTGTCAGTGAAAGAAGGAGATTCTCTTGCTATCTTGTGAGGAATTGTCATTCCAATTTCGCAACATTTGCGCCTAGAGTTTTTCTCAACAAGTCTTTTTTCCGCTTATATAACAGTAAACTCCATCATTCTTCTATGAGTTTTCTGACTTCGTTTCTAGCTGATAATCTTAATTTTTAATTTGTTATTATTTTCTTTTACATTTGCCTAAGCTTTATAAGCTTTACTTAAGTCATATCTTTTGATTAGTTATCTCTTTGGCACACATTAGACAAATACTTAATTTATTAAGTCTCTTTACCTCAATTTGTATAGCAAACAGTAGACAAATACTTTGTATGTTCTGTAGAAAATTCAAACTAAGCTTCTTTATGTTTTTACTCTTGTAGGAATTTTACCATGTGCACTGTTGATACCTGGCCTACTTGTTGTTTCCGAATATCCTAGATGGCTGGTAAGCTTTGCAAATCAATATTCTTAAAGTCATTAATATTGTTCACCACAAAATTACAAATTGAACGTATTTTCTTGTTGTTCCATTGATCAGACATAATGGTACAACTTGTTCTCTTCCATTCATCTTTATACTTTTGAAGTTGTATATCAGTTTTGTGCATTGCTTGTTTCAGAAGCTTCTATGTGATATTATGATATGATGGGGATTTATAGCCAACACCATATCTATCAATCATGTCACACATTTTTGCAAAATCTAGATTTCTAATAACATTGAATGGGATGATGACACTTGTATAGAAAAATTCAACAATTTAAGCATCAACTTTTTCTTTATCACCTCTCTTGTATATTTGATTTAGAGTAAATTGAACACCATTAGTACATTTACTGTTAAATATTTTGCTAGTGCTAGCACTTTGGTCACTCTCTTCCTCACCATCAATTACCATCAATTTGTCCAAGGCTATTGAACTTTATTTTTTTAATGAGGCATCTTTAGCTTTTGATACAACTTTCAACATTAAAACATTGATTTCTTATGGTATTGATACAAAAGGTTCAGAGTCATTCTAGTTCTGGCAAGATGATGTTTGAATCTGAAAATGCCTTCATTAAATGTTTTTTTAGCAGTGATTACATTTTACCTTTTTTTCGTTCCCTAAACATTAGTTTCACGCTTCCATCCAATATTTTTTCTATTTCTTGTAGTTTTGGCAAGATGATGTTTGAATCTGAAAATGCCTTCAATAAATGTCTTTGAGCAATAATTACATTTTACTCTTTTTTTTCGTTCCTTGAAACATCAGTTTCATGCTTCCATCCAATATCTTTTCTATTTCTTGTAGTTCTGGCAAAATGATGTTTGAATATGAAAATGCCTTAAAAAGGATCCCAACGAAACCCACAATAGCAGCAACATACCTGTCGCGTGGCACGGTGTGTGGCGCTACGAGGTGAGGAGGCGTGACGAGGGGAGCCGGTGCACGACGCAACGAGGTGAGGATGACGAAAATTTGGGGCGTTGCGAGGTGAGGTGGTGATGAAGATGAGAACGTGAACGAGAATGCGAATCAGGTAAAGAAACTCTAAATCCTAACCTAACATTTATGAAAACACCTCTCTAAATCGTTTTGGACATTTTTTTTTTCAAAACTCGGTGACTCGACCTCGAAGTTGATATTTGCACTGAGTTCACCGAGTCAGTCTGAATCTACCATAAGTCTACCAAAAAACAAGTTTACCTATGGTAACTTGCCAGACAGTACCAAACTCGTAAACTCGAATGGGTTCAAGGGTGAACCCGCGAGTTTGATAACCTTGGTCTCACCATCAATGCTCCATTATCGTTCGAGTGAAGCAGTTATGGTGAACTTTGCATTCCAACTTTATCACATGCGTGATGAAACTTGCCAGACAGTACCAAACTCGTAAACTCAAGTGGGTTCAAGGGTGAACCCACGAGTTTGATAACCTTGGTCTCACCATCAATGCTCCATTATCGTTCGAGTGAAGCAGTTATGGTGAACTTTGCATTCCAACTTTATCACATGCGTGATGAAACTGTATCCATAGTGAACGAGAGAGACCAATTTCTTCGCATGGTTAAGTGTTTCAATCCAAAACTTGTGACAATTGTGGAGCAGAACATGAACAAGAACACCAACACCTCCCCTTTTCTCCAAAGATTTGTAGAAGCATACAATTACTACTCTGCTATGCTTGACACACTTGATGCAATTCTACCAAGGGAGAACCAGGACAAGATGAATGTTGAAAGGAAATTCTTGGCTAAGGACATTGTAAATATTGTGGCTTGTGAGCGCAAGGTTGACAATGGCTGGCTTCATTCCATTCCCAATGAGCACAAATGTTAGAGAAGCAATTAGGAAACTAATTATTAAGCAGTATTGTGATAGGTTCAAGATAAAGGAGGAATTTTTATCTGAAATTTTCTCCCAGCCTATTATATCATAAACTTATTCCTTATATCATCAACACTGCCTCCTCGCACACCAAAATTATAACCCACCCGGTCCATTATCAATAATATTCCTTTTTGTATCTTGCTTCCTGTGGTTCGGTTTGAAGACGATACCTTACGACCTACATTGCTCCCACTCACCTTCAACCCTTCTCTGCAATTACCTCTCTCTTGGTTAACAATTCCTTTTGCACCCCTATCGCCAAAAGTTGGTGGAGTAACTTGGCCCATGTATTCCTCAGATCCTTCATGCACCTGGACAGGCCGCAGGGCCCTACTTCACCAAGATGGGCCTTCAAACCACTGGCCCGATTCGATAAGTCAGATACATCTTTAAGGTTAATGGAGCACTCAATATCTACAACTACTTTAGCCGTCTCTGAAAAAACAAGGTTACTATAACTAGCCTTTTTTTGTACTAGGTCAGTGAAGTTGACAAGGTCAAAGCCATTTTGTTCATTACATCCCATCCGATCCTCCACCGTCATCCCCATCCGACCGACACTCCTCACCTTCTTTTAACCAGATCTTCAACCTACCACTCTTCACAGAAAGAGCCGATTCTTCAACGTAAGTTTCCGAGGATGACATACTCTTAGAGGAGTCACCACAACAGGGATTAGCACGGTACCCCCCTCCCTCAAAACGAGAGAGCTCCTCTTCAATGAGGATATTACACATGAGCTTATTAATCTTCACTTTCCTCGCCATTTTAGCGCTACCATTATTCACAAGGCGTACTTTCAGTCTGGCGTATTCCACAACCTCCTAGGATAACGTTGATGCATCAACAAACACCAGTGATGCTGACTTGGACAATTCTCCAATCACCTTAGCGAAACAATCCATGTTCCAGAATTGTAAAGGCACCCCATAACACCTCACCCACACCACTCTATGGCTAGCTTCACTTCCATCCAACCAAGGCCTAACGCTAGTGAAGACATTGTTGAACCAGCCTGTATTTAACCGCTTAACATCCTCCATAACCACCCCTTCTACTGGGATACCAAGACCAAGTCGTCACCTAGATATCTCACCCTAACCATAGACATTCCCCCCTTCACTATTTCCTCTTCCAGCTTCTCAAAATCCATGGAACCTCCTAATTTCCCGACAACACTTTTGGCCAGCCACAGGGGAGCACATTGTTGAGTACTGAACGACAAACCCTTCCATTCCTTTTTAGGTTCACCTACTACAACGTCAACATAGGATCTGCTCCTATTCTTCTCCACCCACTTCTCTTTGCTCCTTTGTTTCCCATAGTGCTCTGTTTCCTTTGAGAACTTGTTCCTTTCCTCCTCATACTTCACTCCCTGCGCCCTCCGCTCTTCCCTTTTTGTTCCCTCTTGATACCTCCTATACTTCAGAATATTCACATGGAGCTTCCTATTTCCAATGTAGATATGGTCAAGCTCTCTTTCAAGTCGCACCACGTTTTTTACGTCGTAGAAACTCACAAATCCGAACCTCCTTCCCCATTTGTTAAGTTTACTTGAGATAAAAACCTCCTTCACCCTTGCCCATTTTTGAAATACATTGACCATATCCCTTTCACCCATACCATGTGAGAAGTTCGAGAAGAAGAAGGTAACAAAATCATAATTATACCCCGCTCCGCTATCTCTGCCCACTTTGCCTCTTCTGGTCATCTCTCATGCTAGTTTTGGATGGTGCAACTCTTTCGGGGAGGGTGGTGTGTTAAGCTGCAGCTGGTTCTAAAGGTATCTGTTCTGGTTTTTGTGCTTGTGTGCTGCATAGACGTTGTTTTTTAGCTGCAGTTTTGGTGCCTTTTGATGCTTTTTTAAGAAGCCTAGTAGGCACTGGTATTTTCAGGTTTAGTAGCTGTTTGTAAAGCATAAATTATTTTAGTTTGTGGCCTTATTCTTTGGTGTTGTTTTAGCCTTTTGTTGTGTAGGTTCTCTCTTTTGTTTAAGACTCTTTTTTGTTTTGTTAAAACAAGTGTCAAAGAGTCTAGGTCTTGCTTGTTGTTTTTATAAGCCAATCTTTGTATATGGGTTGGAACATTCATAAAGTGTATCTTTTAATTCATTTGTCTATTGATAAAAAAAAAATTGCTACCAAAAGAATCATCCACCAATCTAGTTTTATGATTAGGAATAATGAAGTTAGAATATCTGACAACATGAAAACAATTGCACTTTTTTAAAAAAATAATAATAATCTTTTTAATAGTTTAGTTTGCACCATTAATATAATCAATTTAATTTAGTTATTGAAGTATTTGAAAAATATGTTAAAATATTACTTTTTAAATAAAAAGGTTTAGTAACATTTTTATAATGTTATTTTTTATTAAAAAATATTACTAAAAAAATTTAATAACATTTTTAAAATATCATCTCTTTATTAAAAAAAAGTATTTAACATATTTAGTAACATTTTTATGATGTTACTTTTTTATTAAAAAAATTATTAAAAAGATTTAGTAATATTTTTAAAATGTCATAATTTTATTAAAAAAATTACTAAACATTT
>Ga0123341_1002256_pt1 | contig 15680 bp, 14 predicted proteins | sample Turbeapinknodule_FD_89959 | JGI IMG/M metagenome (GOLD analysis project Ga0123341, IMG submission 89959) | Root nodule microbial communities of legume samples collected from Mexico - Turtle bean Mexico pink nodule | ecosystem: Host-associated > Plants > Roots > Nodule | place: Mexico: Nepantla... | reverse complement strand
GGGGGCCACGCCCAGGGGAGGACCACGTGCATGGTACGAGAGAAAGGTAGATACACTCCCAAGGTGAGTGACTAGAAGTTGGGGTGCATGAGTTAGCACCCAGAAAGTCACCCCCTTTGCCAAATGCACTTCGGGAAAGGAGGGTTTGCTCGATGGATTAACCCTAAGTTGGGTAACGGCGTTGTAGGGCCCTCCACGAAGAGTCGCGATCAAGTCAGAGAACACGTGGCAATAAGCACTGAAAACATCAAGGCTTTCCTAAAAGTTCGCTAAGGTACGTGTTAATTCAGTTAAGATTCGAGTGTTCCAAGGAATATTTTTATATGCTTTCAATGCGCTTTAACGCGTTTTAAATGCGAGAGGTGTATAAAAAGGGACCTTGGGACGTTTGAAAAGGATCCAAGTTTTGACCTAATTCTCGTAGTTTTACATTGACCATAAACCCTAGTTGTTTTCGCTGCGCACCCACTGTGTGCACAAGACGATTAGGGCAACACAGCTTTAGTCATTCAGTATAGTTTTCTACCACCCTCAGAGCATTCAGTCACAGTGTTCTACCCGGGGGTGCGTCACCTTTGATGTTTCTGGCTAGCTGACTTGATCGTCGGAGTGCAAACGGCCGCGAGGGCGCCCCTTTGTTCACTTCTTTTCAGGTACTCACAGACGGAGCAGAATGAAGGTGCCCTAGCTCGTGAGGACAAGCCACACATAAAGACAACCTAGGTCAACCGGCGGGAACAATTTTCTTTCTTGATTTATTTTTGTATTGTCTTCCTTCTTTTATTTTGTTGCTTTTAAGTCTATCTTAGGTTTTTTCTTTCCTTATTTTTTTAGTAAGATTCTTTTGGTCTTAAGTTCATCTTTGCATTCAAACACACACACACACATTTTAAGCTTCAAAATTGTTTTGAAGTTCTTTGAGCAAACTTTTGTAAGAAATATCTGAGGTAAACTCTAGCTAGGAATGCCTTGGTACTTAAGTAGTCCATTGAGACTCAACTCGCTTTTATGGGAGTGAATTTGGAGAACACTCATTCTTGAATCCTTGACTAACTTCACCAAAAAAAATTGAAACCATTTTGTACTCTAGTTTAATTAAAAACTTTTGTGAATAATTGTCTTTTCAAATTCAACAATGAGTGATCCATGTCATCATTCTAGTGTTCATGGTAATCTTAATGCTCAAGATCCTATTGATTTCCATAAAACACTAACCAAACAAACCAAATAAATGTTTGAGTTAAGGGATATGATAGAGAAACTTTTACAAACTCAAAAAAGCAAAACCCATAGGTCTCAGAGTAAGCATGGGGAAGAATCCCACAAACATAGGAGTGTCCATCATCGTAGTCTTTCCTAGAGTAATGATGCTTACAGTGGTCATCATAACACAAAGTACTACCGAGAAAATCCTAGACAACCTAGACATAGGACTCATCATGTGCCCAAAAAACCTAAGATTGACCTTCCTCCTTTTTATGGTTCAGTAGACAAAGATGATTATCTAACCTAGGAGATGAAGGTTGATCAAATTTTTTACTGCCACCAAATTGATCATGAGAGGAGGTAACAACCCTTAGTTTTTAAGAATCAACAATGACTTGATGGAAAACTTACAGAAAAGATCTCAGGTTACAAAATAATTCCCAAATAAGATATTGGAATGAACATAGGTCAACCCTTAGAAAGAGATATGTACCTTCTTATTATGATAGGGAATTAATGCAACAACTTCATAGGCTTACACAGAGAGATATGTTTGTAGAACAATATAGAAAAAAAATGGAGTTGTTCATGCTAAGGGCGGGTATCTATGAAGAACATAGACTTACAATAACTCGTTTCCAGAGTGGTCTTAATTATGATATAAGGGATAAAGTTAAACCTTTACCTTATAATTGATGGAAAAGGCCTCAGTTCCGGACCAACCACTAGAGGCAAAGACAAGAAGATTAGGACTTTGCTACTGATGACAAAGACACTCTCTTATATATGTTTAAAAATGCCATAACCTAGTTTAAATTCTAGTGTAGGATTTAAATTTTCTTACTTAAAAGTATAATAGCATTTGGGCTTGTATTTTTCCATAAGTAGATTTGGATTAGGGTTAGATTTCTAAAACATACCTAAGGTATAATTGGGCTTAATTGCAGCCCACATTAAACCCTAGGTCGGTTATTATACCTAATTAGGTCACATGGTGCACACTTGATCGTGCTTTCCTTGTGACTTAATTTTAGGCGCCTAATTCAAACCATTTCCATTTGAATTTTCCAACTCCTTTTGCTTGTAAATGGCCGACCCTCTAGCCTATAAATTCGAGTGCTTGGCTCATGAAAACATTGATCATATATATGAGTAATATGCTGCCAAATTGCAAGCCTAAGCACTCTCTTATGTAGCCTCTCTAGAATAGACACCTTTGGTCTGTTCTTCCATCCTTTCCAAGTGATTTGGCTGAACCAATCACTCTCCCAACTTCTCACAAAAGCTCCAAGGAATCCATAGCTCCATTGGAACTCTCGTTGACATATCTCTTCCATTAGCTTCCACAAAATCTCACCAATCTCCAAGAAAAACCAATTCGGATGAAGAGGATTCTATCAATAATGATATTAATGACCTTGTTTAACTTTGTGTTAGAGTATAAGAACAAATATAGAGAAAAACATCTTTTAGAAAATCTTCTTCTTATAACAATCCCATAAAAAAATATTTAAAAAGATAATTATTTGTCTACAGAAAGCGCAAAGACGATATGACATAACTTTACAAGAAGCTAACCACAAATCCAAAAGATTCAAGACTAGGTCAAACATCTCAAGCATAGACACAGGGCCTCACCATCCATCAAAAGATCCTCAGAAGAACCGGGCATAGGCCAGATTATAAATTACTTTTCATTCTAGTCTTTTTAAGACAAGTTTAATTTGTAATCAATTGGGCTCACATTGGACCAATTAGAAGAAGAATAACCTAGCTTCCCATGTGCTCACCTTTGACCTAGATTCTAGAAGACTCCCCCATGTGTGCACAATTCACTTTGTTTCTAGAAGCTTGTAGTTCTTTATGCCCCTACCCATCCACTTTTCCTCTCTGAGAAACTCATATATATAAATAGGGTGTCTCCCCTCTTGTGAATCATATTGAATTTTTAGTAAAGAAACTGTTAGAGTGAATTCCTGAGTGTTTTCCAAATTTCTTATAAGTCTTATCTTGAGCAGAGTGTGCTTCAAGTGGCGACTCAATATTCACTCATCTTGGAGCTTGTTCCTACCGGTTGACTCTAACAACTGCTGCCACCCTTCAATCTTGCCTGAGAAACGTTCCTTCTTGATCAAGAAACCTCTCACCTGCAAAGACAAAGGGGCGCCTTAACGGTTGTTTGCACTCCGACGCTCAAGTTAGTATTAGGGCAAAGAAACACCAAGTGTGTATATTAGCTTTAGTCTTAGAAACTACGTACCTTACTAGGGTTTTGACACCCTTTATGTAGGCTGAAACTAGGGTTTACCTTTGCGTTGTTACCCTTGACTAGGGTTCCTTGGGAATGTCCTTGTGCTGCTATTCATAGAATCTTAGTGTATCTGGCACATGAACTTCCCTTAACTGGAGTGCGACCAATAATAGAGCGGCCGCTTGGGTACCAACTTGTGCACCTCTTCTCTAGCGCCGTCTGCTTCGTGGGTGCCCTAAGTATTCACGTGCCATGCATGCAGCTTCTCTGGAAACCCTAACCCTAATGGGCCTTAATGCCTCCTAGGATTATCCACACGTGTTGCGCCTTCATACGTCATACACACCACGTGCATGGATCCGTCGTGACCTAGGCTTCCCCACACATCTCTTGTCTTTATCTGTTATCTTAGCAAAACTCTAGGGCCCATCTTACGTGACCCTCTACAACGTCTATACAACCGATGTCTGATCTTCTCCCTCTACCGGTGAGGTCCGATCTCGATCTCCAACATCGGGGTTTGGGATACAAATATCGAAGACTAACCAATTCCCTGGTAGGTGCGTCTAGGGCCCATCTCACGTGGCCCCGTTCCATTACCAAGCATCGGTGTACGATGTCTGAGTTCAGTCTCTGGGTTGATGATCGAGGGCTGGTCGGGACACAAGCCCCTCAGTCTCGATCTATAACTGGTTTCAGTGAAGAGACTAAGTGATCACGCTGGGCGACCTATGTGGCACAGGGTGACGGGTGTGAATAGCGCACCGAAGTGACATCTCATCATTTCTTCATTGGTGAACGTACACGTGTCGGGATCAATGGCTGAGCCTTGTTAGCGCTTGAACTTCTTTGTGTACTGTTTGAACACTTTATCCCTTACGCCCTTACCACTGTTTCATCACCTTTGATTACGCGAATCTTCACTTTGCCTTTGCGAAAGAACACTCTCTTCTCTCTCTCCCAAAACTTCAAACCCTCGAACCTCATCGCCTGAAAAGTATGATTTTTATTTCCCGGTCATTTCGCCACTTATGATTTCACTGCTTGTAACATGCTCATATATGCCTGGGATTGTTTATGATTTCTGCATTTCTTCGCACATTAATTTCTATTGTTCATGCTTCGAGTCTCTGTTTTCGGGGCTTCTTTGATTTTGTCGAGTTGGGCCACCTTCGACCTTCTAAAGTTTATCTTTTTCTTCTTATTTTTAGCTTCCCCATCCGAGATGACCAAATGAGTTCCCGAACCGGCTTCTCCCTCGGACTCTAATTCCACTTTGACTTCGTCGTCGTCCCTTGTCACCTTCTTTATACCACTGGGCATCAGTGGACCTTTTAGAGGAAACGTCCACCTTTACTTCCCTTAAGAGCATAGCAACCTATAGGAAGAAGCAATCCTACCATCCATCACGTGTCTTTGGAAAAGACCACGATAAGTATGTGCAGATGGTGGCTTGTCGCGAGGGGGAGCCAGTATGTTCTGACGAAGCTTTTGACCCTGAAGGCCCTTTCTGCTTGATTTATTCCACCCTCTTCCGAAGACTGGGGTTTCGGTTACCCTTTATCCCTTTCGAGTGCACGCTGCTGACCGAGGTGCATGTTACCCCCGCCTAACTACACCCTAACAGTTGGGCGTTTGTGAGGGCCTTTGCCCTTCTTTGCTGCAGCCTTGGCCTCACGCCTTCCTTTATTTCTTCGAGGTCAAAGACCCAGGGAAAAATTTGTGGGTCAGTTTCAATGGTGTGGCTGGGAGGGTACTCTTAACACTCTTCCAACAATCATATAAGGGGTTCAAGAAGAACTTCTTCAAAGTTCGCAGCAATCGGAGGGATCCCTCTCTTTTAGATGGGTTTCCCTTATATTGGACGGAGAAACCAAACCTTCAGAGAGCCTGATGTCAAAGTCAAACATATGGTGGGACCCATCCAGGGAGCCCAGGGAAGAAAGTCAACAGGTTGACCGCTTAAGGCGTCGCCAGGTGTAGGCGTCGCCAGGTGTAGGCGTTGCCAGGTGTAGGTGTCGCCAGGTTAAGGCGTCGCCAGGATGAGGCGTCGCTAGGATGAGGCATCGCCAGGATAAGGCGTATACGGTGTCACCCCCCGATACCCATGGGTGGGGCGACATCACGAGAGGCCTCAGTACCTCAGAACAGTAATAAAGAGAAGAGAAAGGTGGCTTCAAGGCCATATTCCTAGTGCCAGTGAGGAGTAACCTGACTTTTGAAGTACCCACGCCACCTCTGGGAGACCCTTGGGACAGATACGACCCATGAGAGGGCCACGCCCAGGGGCGAACCATGTGCGTGGTACGAGAGGAAGGTAGATACACTCCCAAGGCGAGTGACTAGAGGTTGGGGCGCATGAGTTGGCACCCAGAAAGTCACCCCTTGCGCCAGATGCACTTCGAGGAAGGAAGGCTTACACGAGGGATTATCCCTAAGTTGGATTATGGCGCTGTAAGGCCCTCCACGTAGAGTAGCGATCAGGTCAGAAGAACACGTGGCAGTAAGCATTGAAACATCAAGGTATATCAGTTTCCCTGAAAGTTTTCTAATGTACGTTTTATTCAATTTACGTTTCAAACGCTTTAAAGCACTTTAAACACTTTAAATGCTTTGAACATTTTAAATGCGCTAAACATTTCTAAACGCCTTAAATGCGCTTTAAGACGCTTTAAATGCACTTTAAGACGCTTTGAATGCTTTAGACGTTTAAAATGGGCTTTAGACGTTTGAGACAAGGACCCCAGTTTTCAGTTTACACACACTCTGGTTGCCTACTCGCGAACCCACTGTACGCACAGGCAATTAGAAAGAATCAGTTACTCAGCTATTGGACCACCTTCAGAGCATCCATTCACGGTGTTCCGATACGAAGGTGTGTCACCTTTGATGTTTCTCGCTTGTTGACTTGATCGTCGGAGTGAAAACGGCCGCGAGGGCGCCCCTTTGTTGACTTCTTTTTAGGTATTCACAAAGACGGGAATCCGGGTTGAAGACGAAGGTGCCCTAGCTCGCGAGTTTAAGCCACGCACGAAGACGCACCCGGTCAATCGGCGGGAACAACGAGCTTCTCTCTGGGCTCTCTGCCCCTTTGAACACTTTGGAGCTACTTAAGCGTGAGTTTGGCCCCGAAGATCTCGAAACCTACATTGGTACTCCCTTGTTCTTATGCCTCTTATTTTATACCATTTTTTCCTGCATACCTGTCTTGTTTACTTACTCCCGCATTAACTTATTGCTTTTACACAAACATGGGTTTTCAACAAAGACAAGAAGAAGAAGTTGGCTGACCTCTTGGCTAAGCGAAGGGCAACTGCTATTGGGGCGAGCATTTCAATGCCCCTAACCCCTACATCTTCAGTTGCGCCTACTTCCCAACCCACCAATTCGACCCCTACCGCCGTTGAGGTACGAGGCGGAGTGGCGGTCGAGTCTGATGACGAAGATACGTGCACCGATCTTGTCTTCAAATGACCGAGGGTGGGCGTGACCGTGGCGCCTTCTGCCTCTGCCTCGGCCGGTACCCCGACCTTCATAGATCATCCCCCTAGCGCCTCCTCCTCGCTTCAAGTTGTTGCTCTCGAGGGTGGGGGAGAGAGTGCCCCCGGAGGCTAAGAGACGTCTTCCTCCTTGCCACTTCCATTGCTGCTAAAAAGAGCACTCACTCCTTGTTCGACCTTGGAGTTAATACGCAAGAGGGGACGTATGTCTTCCCCCCCTTGATGTTTCTACCCCAAGTGAACGACACATTCTCGATGTCACCCTTGCTGTATAAAGTCAGGGGATAGCTGATCTCACCCTTGCTACAAAAGTCAAGGGACGAGACTTTGGTACTCGAACCATACTTCCTTTTGCCTTGGTGTGCTTACGCGAGAGGGGTTTATTGGGAAGACCAAACTACCTCTACTTCTCTGTGTATCACTTCAAGGGAAGAAGTCCCTTTATTTCAGCGAACCATACTATTATCGGGCTTGGTGAACTTACGCAAGAGGGAGGTCCACTCGTGGGACTATACCACTTCCGCTCTTGACTTATCACTACAAGGGAGAGGTTCGTTTAGTTCAGCGAACCATACTATTCTCGGATTTGGTGAACTTACGCAAGAGGGAGGTCCACTCGGGGGACCATACTACTTCCGCTCTTGACTTATCACTACAAGGGAAAGGTTCGTTTATTTCAACGAACCGTACTATTCTCGGACTTGGTGAACTTACGCAAGAGGGAGGTCCACTTGGGGGACCATACTACTTTCGCTCTTGACTTATAACTACAAGGGAGAGGTTCGTTTAATTGCAATGCACATTTAACTGAATAAATTTTATTCGGGTGACCTCGTTAAAACACCCTCTCAAGGGAAAAAGAGTGTCCCCTTAAACATGTACAAATGCAAGATTTAACTTAAATAAAACTTCAGGTTGGTCGCGTTCCAAGTGCGAGGAATCGCGCCGCCTTCTAATGTCTCGAGCCTGTATGCTCCATTCCTAAGGGCCTCGTTTATCCTGAAAGGACCAGTCCATTTGGGAGATAGCTTGTTTTCTAACTGGTACGGGTGGGCCTTCCTCATCACTAGGCCGGCGACCTGGAACTGCCGAGGTCTCAACTTTGAGCTGTACTTGTACTCCACCCTCCTTTTCAAGGCTTCAGCTTTAATCCTTGCTTCTTCCCTCCCTTCATTCAGTAGGTCCAAGTTCACCTTTCTTTCCTCGTTCGACTCCTCGACCACGAAGTTCTGGAAACGTGGTGAGTTCTCCTAGATTTCCACTGGGATCATAGCATCTGAACCATACACCAAGCTGAATGGTGTTTCCTTGGTCGTGGACTGAGCGGTAGTGTGGTAGGCCCACACGATTCTAGGAACTTCTTCAGCCCAGGTCCCTTTGGCTTTGTCTAGCCTTCTTTTCAGACCTCTGAGAAGAACTCGGTTGGCCGACTCAACCTGTCCGTTCGTCTGGGGGTGTTCTACTGATGCAAATACCTGCTTTATCCCAATTGATGCCTTGGAAACTGGGTACCATTATCTGATACCAACCTCTTCGGGATTCCGAAGTGGCACACTATGTTTTTCCATACGAAGTACTGGATCTTATGGGTCGTGATCTGTGCCATTGGTTCGGCCTCGATCCACTTCGTGAAATATTCTATGGCAACCACGAGGTACTTCATCTGTCGTACCGCTAAAGGGAAAGGCCCCAGAATATCGATTCCCCAGGTATGAAATGGCCACGGGCTGTATATCGATCTCAACTCCTTTGGGGCGCATTGTGCCAATCAGCGTGTTGTTGGCACTGCTTGTACCGTTGGGCGTATCTCGTGCAATCCTCCCTCATGGTTGGCCAATAATATCCTGCACGAATGGCTTTTAACGAGAGAGATCGGCCACCAATTTGGCTACCTCATATCCCTTCGTGTAGTTCTGCCATGATGCATGTGCATTGCTCACCATCCACGCATACCAGTATAGGGTGGGTGAATTCGTGCTTGAATAATTTCCCATCGATCAGGGTGTACTTGCTCGAATTTTTCTTGATTTTCTGAGCTTCTGTGGGCTCTAACGAGAGTATCTCATCGGCTAAGTAGCGATGGTAGGCCATCATCCAAGTTTCTCCTAAATCAACCTGGCAAACTTGCGACACTATTTCTCCAACAACTGGGTACCTGCTTATTCTGGGTGTTTTCACCGTCTCTTGTATCAACGAACGATGACTCCTTCTCTTCCCTTCCAATGTGTGGATTTCTGTCGTATCGCCCGCGGTGGTTCGAGGTGTCTTCAGGGTTTCTTGAATCGTTGTCCTCTGTCTGCACCCCTTTCCTGAACTCGCGAGTTTTGCAAGCAAGTTAGCTCGGGCATTTTGTTCTTTGGGTACGTGGACTAACTCGAACACTTCGAACGACTCCTTTAGGACCTAGAGGTATTCTAGATATGCGGCCATTTGAGGGTCTTTAGCTTGGTATTCCCCCGTGACTTGGCCTGTAACTAACAAGGAATCGCTCTTTGCTAACAACCCCTTTGCTCTCATCTCCTTAGCCAACAACATTCTCCCGATCAGGGCCTCATACTCTGCCTGGTTGTTACTGGCCTTGAAGGCGAATCGTAGGGCCTGCTCAATCAGCAACCCATCCGGTCCCTCCAAGATAACACCTGCTCCACTACCTTTCTGGTTTGTGGAACCATCTATAGAGAGTACCCATTTGAAATCTGCCCCTTTCTGGGGTGTGGCCGCCGAGGAGAGTTCCACTACGAAATCGGCATAGATTTGGCCCTTGATGGGGCCTTTAGGCTCGTAGTGTACGTCGGATTCACACAGTTCCACTGCCCATCGCGCCATTCTTCCCGCCACATCCGGTTTTTGCAAAACCTTGCGGATTGAAAGGTCTGTAATCACTATCACGGTGAAGCTCTGGAAGTAGTGGCGGAGTCTTCTTGCTGAGAATACCACCGCTAAGGCTGCTTTCTCTAAGGCCTGGTATCTCACCTCCGGCCCCTGCAATACCTTGATGACAAAATAGATTGGCCTCTGTAGCCGGTTTTGCTCCTGCAATAGGACCGAGCTGATCGCCCTTTCCGTTACTGCGAAGTATAGACGGAGTGGGATACCTAACTCTGGCTTGCATAGCACCGGGGGGCTAGCCAGGTACTCCTTCAGTTTGACGGACGCTTCTTCACACTCACGGGTCCAGACGAACCTGTTGTTCCTCTTCAGGCACTGGAAATAAGGGTGTCCCTTATCTCCTCCTGCCGATACGAATCTGGACAGATCGGCCATGCGCCCCGTCAACTACTGCACTTCTTTCACTGAGATTGGGCTTCTCATAGCTATTATGGCAGCGCACTTCTCGAAGTTTGCCTCGATTCCTCGTTTAGTTAGTAGGAAACCCAAGAATTTTCCTGCCTCCACTCCGAACACGCACTTCTCCGGATTCAGCTTCAACCTGTACTTTGCTATTGTAGTGAATAGCTCTTCCAGGTCAGCTATGTGTTGCTCCCTCTGCTGGGAGGTGACCACCATGTCATGTACGTATGCTTGGACATTCCGCCCCTGCATTTTTAGCCCAAAGGGCATAGCCTTATAGCAATAATAAGACAACTCTGTAATGAACGCAGTCTTACATTCATCCCTGGGATGCATCATAATCTGGTTGTAGCCAGAGAAGGCATCCAGGAAGGTGAGTAACCTGCATCCGGAAGCACTATCCACCAAGGCATCGATATTGGGCAGTGGGTAAGAATCCTTTGGGAAGGCCTTGTTGAGATCCGTGAAATTGACACACATCCTCCATTTCCCATTGGCTTTCTTTACCAGCACCACGTTGGCTAGCAATTCGGGGTACTGGATTTCCCTGATGTGGCTGACTTTTAGCAACTTCTCCGTTTCTTCCCGTATGGCCTGACGCCTTTCTCCGTTGAACTTTCGCCTTCTCTGGCGGACAGGCCGGACCTTGGGGTCCATAGTGAGGTGATGACACAGGAAATCAGGGTCAATACCGGGCATGTCGATGGCAATCCATGCGAATGCGTCGAGGTGTCGCGCTATGACCCCAACGACTTGATCTTGCAACTCTTTACTCAAGGACTACCCAAGTTTAAACATCTTTCCTGCAATCTCCTTCTCTACCACACCTCTAGCTCGCTCGGGTCGGTTATCTCGGACGATCTCTTCACGGGTCACTCCGTCTTCCCTCGGTGGTATAGTTGTGACAGAAAACACTCCTCTCTTTATTCTGAGGCTGTTTTCGTAGCACTTCTTAGCCTCCCTTTGGTCAGACTTGATGGTGATCACTGCCCCCTCGAGGGAAGGCAATTTCATCCTTATATGCCTCGTGGAGGGGACTGCCCCCAACCTGTTTAAGGCCGGTCTCCCCAACAGTATGTTATAAGCCGAGGGAGCGTTAACGACGAGGTATCTGATGCTTGTGGTGTGTGAAGACGTGCCATCTGTGAATGTTTTTCTTAACTCAATGTGCCCGCGAACCTCTACCTCATCCCCTGCAAAACTATATAAGCATCCGGTGTAGGGCTTTAGTTGGTCCGTGGACAGCTGCAACCGGTTGAAGGTTGTCAAGAACATAACATCCACTGAACTTCCTTGGTCTACAAGGACACGACGCACCCTTCTCCCGCCTGTGACTAGCGAGATTACCACCGAATCATTATCGTGAGGTATGACGTCCTAGAGGTCGGCTTTTCTGAAGGTGAGGTCGACATCGGGATTAGGTCCGTCCGTAGCACTTCTACTGCCATCACCTCTCGTGCGTACTTCTTTCGCTGGGAGGCAGTGCACCCTCCTCCTGAGAGTCCTCCCGAGATAGTGTTAACCTCTCCGTGGATAGGCACCTCGTGCCCCTGATTTGCTCCCGTAGCCACCAACGCTTGGTCGTCTTGTGCCTCTTGAAGATAGTCCTTCAAGAAACCGCTCTTCACCAGTTCATCTAGTTGATGCGTCAAGGCCAAACAATTTTGTATATAGTGGCTATTTGCCTGGTAAAACTCGCACCAAGCGTTTTTGTTGGACACCATCTTCCTATCTGTCTTCGCCGGTACTTTCAATTTCGCTGTTATGTTTGGGATGGCGATCAACTCCTTGAGTTACACACGAAAGTTATGCTTCATGGGTGGGTCCTTCCGTGCGCGTGTGTGGGTCCGTTCATAGGGCTTTCCCGCCCCCTTTTTCTCCGTGGTTGCCTCATGCACCCTCATTGGTGGAGGTCGTGCTGTCGTTCGAGGTCGGGAAAGGCCGACAAGACCTTGTTTCTGTGTTACTCAATCATCTACGGCGATGTGTGCTAATGCACGACGTCTAATCTGTGAACATCTTCGGGTAGAACCTTAATAGTGAGTATGTACACAAGCCCCCCAATCTCGAGCTGTCAACTTGTTCAGCGAAGCGACTATGGCCTTGCCCTACTGACCTACGTGGCTTCCCGTGATAGGACGTGCACAGAGCATTCCTGTTCATGTTGTAATCAACGCACACGTGGCTTAATCATGCGGTTGGGACTTAACGTCGCTTGCTCATCAAACATCAAACATCAAAGGTATGGTTTTTCTCCATCGATTGCTCTTTATTTCTGATTTCGCGCATTGATAATTGCCTGGGTCTGTTTATATTTCCACGTTTCGAGTTTTCTTGTGCATCTTCTTCCTTCCCCTGTTTTCTGGGTTTTTCAAAGAGAATAGGGTTTTCTGGGCTTTTTTGTTTCACACCATAGTTTTCCCCTTGTTGAACCTTTGTTTCTTCCTTTCCTTGTTTTTCTTAGCTTTCTTCCATCATGGCGCGAACAAAAATCACTGCCAATCCTCCTCCTCCTAGCGTCAACTATAGGTTCCTGTACCCCTGGGCTTCCCATGACCTCCTCGCTGAAACCTTCTCCCTCACCTCTCTCGCTGACTGAAGGGCACACTTGGATAGTGAACCCGATTTCAAAGGTAGACGTTCAGGAGGGAGTGTGACGCTTACATCTCAGTTCGTCCTTGTGTAGAGGGCGAATCTGTTTGTGTAGACAACCGCGGCAACAACGGGGAACCATTCTTTTTCTTCTACCAAACCGTCTTCAAGCACATTAGGCAGCGCCTCCCTTTCATCAGCTTTGAAAGGGAACTACTAACTGAGATAAATGTTGCCCCTGCCCAGCTGCATCCGAACAGCTGGGACTTCATCAGGGCCTTCTCCATCCTCTGCAACTTCTTTGGCCATGCCCCTTCTGTAGACGTCTTCCTACATTTCTTTAAAGCCAGAAACCCTCGGAAAAACCTCTGGGTCAGCTTCAGCGGGGTGACTGGGAGAGTCATCCTTACCCTATTCCAACAATCCTACAAAGGGTTTAAAGGAAAGTTCTTCAGGGTGTGCTGCTCTGAGCACGACCGCACTGCCCTTGATGGATTCCCACTATACTGGGTGGGGAAGCCCAAACTCAAGAAGGCCAAGACCTTGGACAAGCTCTCCTCAGCTGATCGCGGCGTATGCCAAGTTCTGGCCAGCCTAGGGGTGATTTTCAATACCGCAAAACTTATAAAAAACGAATATAACCCAACTGGGCTTGCTAGTTACATTGGTATAGGAATCTTCTCTTGATCTTCCTCATATACCACTCTATTTATTGCTCTTTTGTATCTGTTAACCTACACTTGTACTGATTTTCTGATTCTCCTTGTTTACTTGGTTCTTATCTCTTCTTTCCTTGGTGCAGGCATGGTGCTAAACGCAAAGAAGCGGGCTAGGTTGGCTGAGGTTTTGTCTATTCGTGATGACGCAACTGCTAAGGCAGGTGCCTCGACACGTCCTGCCTCACCTACCACCCAGACCGCTCTTATGCCACCTTCCACTTAAACCATTCCCACTCCTGCTTCTCCACAAGCTACTCTGCTCCCGCCTCTCCAGCCCCTATTGCTGCAGTTCCTCTTGCAACAGACAAGGCTTCTCCACCCCCAGCCCCCCTAGAGAAAAAAAAGGGGTGGTGCTCATCGCTTCGGACGATGATGAGGACACCATGGAGGGCCCTATCTTGAAGAGGCGGAAAGCAACAACAGTAGCCACCTCTCACTCTTCTTCTGCTAGACGCCCTGCCTTACTCAGGGATAACCCCCCTAGCGCCTCCTCTCCTCAGAACCTTCTTGCACTTAAGGATGGGGCCGAGAGTGTATCTTAGCCAGCCCCTGCCTCTGCCCCTGAGCTTCCCTTGGTCCTTCAGCAGATCCTGAAAGGTTACCAAAAAGGGGCCATGGAAAGCTCTACCGACGAGGCAGTGCAGGAGAGATTGGCTCTCAATCTTGGGGAATTCTTCGCTCGTGCCAACTCCTCTTCCCACGAGTCTTAATTGAAGACCAAAGAGCAATAGGCCCTGGCAGAAGAACTGGCGCTAGTGAAAGAACAACTGGCCAACCAAGCTCAGAGTTTCTTCATTCGGGAAACTGCACTAACTCAAGAGTTGGGTGTTCTTCGAAAAGCTGAGCTAGAGGCCAACAAGAAACTTCACGACGAAGGCCAAAAGTACACCACCTTGTTGGGCAAAGTTGTGCCACTTCGTGCCCAAGTGGTGGGACTTCAAGAAGAGGTTGCGGCCAACAAGGTAAAGATGGCTACTTTTGAAGAACGGTCTGTTTTGCGGAAGGTGCATTTGGGTAGGGTAGAGGCTGAACTTATTGAGAAGGCTGAAGCCCTCGAGAAGACAAAGGAAGAGCTTGTTGAAAAGGCTGAAACCCTTGCGAAAGCCAAAAAGGAGATAACTGCACAAGTTGAAGAATTCGAGAAAGCCAAAGCAACTCCTCGATGATGTTGATGATGCCTACGCTGCTGGGTTTGAAGATTCCCTTGCTCAGGTTGTTTGCAAACATCCTGAGATGGACATTTCGCCCTTTGCCACGACGAACCACATTGTCGACGGCTAGATTGTGCCAAGGCGTCCTCAGAAGGAAACTGCTTAGACCTTAGGCTTCACAACTTGTACCTTTAAGATTGTTCCCGCCGGTTGACCAAACTGTGCTTCGTGCGTAGCTAAGACTCGCATATCAAGGACTCCCTCGTCTTTGTTCCCAATCTCCACCCTTCACCACCGTGAGTACCTGAAACAGATAGAACAAAGGGGCGCCCTCGCGGCCGTTTGCACTCCGACGATTAAGTCAGCAAGCGAGAAACATCAAAGACACACCTCCGTATCGGAGCACCGTGAATGGATGCTCTGAAGGTGGTCAAGTAAATTGAGTAACTGATTTCTCCCTAATTGCCTGTGCGTACAGCGAGTTCGCGAGCAAGCAACTAGAGTGTGCGTGAAACTGAGTCTCGATCCCCCGTCTCAAACGTCTAAAGCCTCTTTTAAACGTCTAAAGCATTCAAAGCGTCTTAAAGCGCATTTAAAGCACTTAGAAACGTTCGACGCGTTTAAAACGTTCAAATCATTTAAAGCATTTAAAGCACTTTAAAGCGTTTGAAACGTAAACTGAATAAAAAAGTACCTTAGCAAACTTTTAGGGAAACTTATATACCTTGATGTTTCACTGCTTACTGCCATGTGTTCTTCTGACTTGATCGCTATTCTACGTGGAGGACCTTACAATGCCGTAACCCAACTTAGAGATAATCCATCGCGTAAGTCCTCCTTCCTCGAAGTGCATCTGGCGCAAGGGGTGACTTTCTGGGTGCCAACTCATGCGCCCCAACCTCTAGTCACTCGCCCTGGGAGTGTATCTACCTTCCTCTCGTACCACGCACATGGTTCGCCCCTGGGCGTG
>Ga0123341_1002255_pt1 | contig 15681 bp, 8 predicted proteins | sample Turbeapinknodule_FD_89959 | JGI IMG/M metagenome (GOLD analysis project Ga0123341, IMG submission 89959) | Root nodule microbial communities of legume samples collected from Mexico - Turtle bean Mexico pink nodule | ecosystem: Host-associated > Plants > Roots > Nodule | place: Mexico: Nepantla... | reverse complement strand
TAAAATAACTTCAATATTTTATTATATTATATTATCTATTGTGAGATGTAACAGAAAATATAACTAATTATAACAAGAAGTAGTATAAAATATTAAAAATCCAAATCATCATTGATATCCACAGTTGTTGGTACCCACATTAACTTAATAAGTTAATATATATATATATATATATATATATATATATATATATATATATATGACTTGAGAAAGTTGAACAACTCTGCAGAAGTGAGGATAAGGGACCAAACATATAGGAGGCGCGTGATTGAACGCGCTATATAGGGTGTGAGTGGGGAATTTTGTGCACTCCTGCCATCTAGGTCCTCTCTTTCTCTCTTTCCGCGAAACAGCACGTGTCAACGCGTCACGCTGAGCTGGTTCCGTTGTGCCATGTGGCATTCTCTTAGCGGTGGAATGCACAGATCCCATCCCAGCCGTCAGAACGATCATCCAACAACACATATAGTACTTGAAGGTTCACACTGTCCATTCTCTTTCTCTCTCTTTTCTCACTCTGACCCAAATGGAACTTTAGAGAGAGAAACTAAGGGTTGGTTCGGTTACCACCACCACACAGGTAATAATCCCCTTTCCAATTTCACTCTCAATCACCTCTCGCATTTTTTTTTTCTCTCAGGTAAATTATTTTTGTCTTTTTCTGTTCATAAAAAAAGATTTCAGAACTGTTTCTTGTTCTTGTAGTTGTTGTTAGTTATGCTGCTGTGTGAGTGGAAACTGAAAAACTTCGCTGTTGTGTTTTCAATTTGTGGTGAGAACGTTTTATGGGTTGGTTTTTCTGTATGCGTGTGTGTGACAATTGAGATTTGCTTGATTTTTGTTGGAAATATTTTTGGGTTGACTTCCGATTTGAGGCGTTAATTCGTGGGTTTTCAGACTTGGGGTTTTGGGTTTTGACTTTTCATCGGCCTTTGGTTTTGGAGTACTTGGATTGTATTAAGGGTGAATTCTTTTGATGATTGTTATCACTTGAAAATAACTGGAAACATGGAACAATAGAAAGTGGTCAAAGAGTTTTTTATTTAGTCTGTAGAAGTGATTTACTAATCATGTTTTAGAACTCTGGGAGATTATGTTTTTGATTTAAGTAATTTTAGTTTTTATAGGTTAGGTTATTGTGGTGTCAGTAATTATTATCCTATGAGCGAAAATGAGGATGGAGAAGAAATTTAGACTTCTTGATGGAGCCTGGAAAATTATGAATATAGGCTAGACTAATTAATTCAAACTTGTGTACGCAATTGAATACAGCTGCTGTATTCTTCCTTTAGGCTTGTTTGCTTCTTGGTGAAACGATGTTTTGGTGAGGGATTTTACTCTAAATTCTGATGTAAAAAGCTGCTTGCTTTTTGTGTAACTTTTTTTCCATTCCTTTTGTTAAAAATTATTTATGTATTTTTACTACTGCTTATTATATAATTGAAAATTTAGATTTTTGTTCTCTTTTTGTGCAACAGCCTCTGCTGCTTTGACTGTCTAGAGGGACCTCCCACAGATGTGCCCAGAGCAAGATTATTGCATCTACTGTAAGCACAAATCAAATGCCATCCCTAAAAATGAAGAGCAAAGTAAGCGTGAGCTGTTTAACAGAAACAAAAGATCTTCATGTGTGTCCGAAATCAAAAATTATCTCCAAAAGCCCATGTTCTAAAATCATGATCTCTACACAAAAGGCTGAAATAGACGCTACTTATCTAGATGGTAGGCGGCTGTTTCCAATCTGTCTGAGACTTCTTTCTTAGTATCTATCTATTTTCCTTTTTATTTTTCTAATCAGTGTCGTTATCAATGATTTGTGCATTTAACTTTGTTGTTTTTTTTTCAGCTTACCTTCTGCTATTTTTAGCATATATTATATAATATGTTAGTGATTTTAATCTTTCATGTGTGGACAACTTGGAGCATCACATGCATTATGATATTGGGATTTTCTTTATTATGAATAATTGATGACTTTGCATTGTTCATAATTTATGAAAATTAGCACGTTACAGAACAATTCATGCTGTTCTACCTGGCCAATAATTATCTTCATTTGTTTCTTAATTAAGAAAAAAAGTGATATGTGAAATACATCTCAATATTTCCTTGGGATGTGGATCCTCTTATGTTAGTTTTTCAAGTGACCATGTCATGTGAGAAAAGGGAAGACATTAAGGTCCTCCTTTTCTGGGTGCTACACCCCTCCCTACACTGGGTCTCAGAAATAGTCCTGTGTTATGTTAATCTCTTATCACATGGCATAGTCATGTGGAAAATTCAGGATGAGAAGATCTAAATCCTTGTTGTAAATGAAAGATGAGAAAAAGAAACACGTGACAACAGCAAAGAGATCCAAAAGTGAAGCTACTTTACTACCATAAGGGTAGTCTTATTACCTAGATAATATGGATTACCGGTCTTTTCCTTGTCATGTGAGTTGAGTTGATGCTTTTGAGCCACATAAACGAGGATGTAAGAAAGAATTGTTCTCTGTGATACCAATATGGATTTATGATCTGAGATTAATTTTAAATATGGTTTCTTATAAGCCCTTTGTGTATTTCTGAACAGTAATCTTTAGGATTCTTCATTGTCATAAACTTGTTCTATTTGTAATGTCTTGGAATCTTTGATCATAGTTTTCAAAGTGCAGCTTTGTGCTGGCATCATTAATGTACAGGTATTAAATCATTATTTGGGGGTTTTCTAAAAGTTTTTAATGTTGGATTATGGAACAGAAAAAATTGTTATGGTGAGATTCATTTGGTAACTGAACTAGTTCTTAATCTTTTGACTGAGTAGAGTGGGCCAACTATAAAATTTTGTACCCATTTCTTGCTGTTGTTTTTTACATAATCTGTTCCTGTGCTGCAATAATGGGTATTACTCTCTGAAATCTTCCTAATTTATTTGGTTTGTGCTTAAATTATTTCAATTCCTCACATTTGATAGTTCCTACTCTTTCTCTGTAGTTTCCTCAAGGACACAGCCCAAAGATGATGCTTGCGATCAATCTATTGACAGCAACGAATTTGTGGATAAAGAAAAGTCTGAATCCGAGCACCAATTTTCTGTTTGTTCTTCTGTCCTGGGAAAAATGGTAGAGTTTGATTTATTGGCTTTAGACAACTATTTGGAAGTTTACTTGTTTAATTTACTAATAGCTGGTGTTAATCACTACAGTGATCTAGACAACTGCCACAAATAGAGGGTGAATTGTTTGATATAATCCTTCATAAATATTGTCGTAAAATGAACTCATCCACAATTTGCTAGGCTGTGTCAAAACTGAACACTTTATTGGCCTTTAGAATTTTCTGTAAAAACTTAAAACTCTAAAAGGGCTAAGGATGTTGTCTTCCCCTATTTTATATTTTTATGCAATGTTTTCATTAGTGCTGTTTACAGGATGGATCTTGTGAGTTTGAATGCTCTTTTTAACCCCCTCTCTTTCTCAATGATTATTTTATTTTCCTGCATATATAGACTTGTGTTGCACTCAAAAAGAAAAACTATTATACTTATAGCCGTCCGGTACTTTATAAATAAATTAGGCCATTTCCTAACTAAAAGGATATTTCTAGAAACTTTAGCTTTGGTTATAGTGAGAGCATGGAGGAACTACTTCTAGAAGCTTTGAGTGTAACTTAGCGTTCCTGTTTAAAAGTTATGTTATGCCATATGATATCTGAACACATTGAGAGGAGAATCAAGGATGATTGCTCCGGGGTGTGATGCTTCAATTCAATATGGAAGCTAAATATTTTCCTTGGCATTTTAAAAATAATAACAGATTGTTTTGCTAATGTTCATATCTTGTCAACCATTACTCTATAATCCACGAAATTTGAACTTTTTTATAATGCACAACTGACAATTCTTTCTTTTTTCTAGGAACTAACCAACCCCTGTACAGCAAGCTTACAAACAATGTTTTCTCCTGCTTTTGAGCCCATCGAAGTCCATTCACAACATTATACTGAAAAGGATGCAGGTATGAGACATGAGAATAATGAAATATCCTTTATCATAAATTGTAAAACAAAGTCTGTGCACCTGACTAAAACAAAAAATTGAGACCCTAAAAAAAGTAGTGAAATACCCCTACGATTGAACATGTAATATTTTGGCTTGAAATTTCTGACTGTAATGATATTTACAGTCCTACCCAATTTCCTGGAGGACCAAAATTAGTTAGAGGTGTTTGATTCTCATGGTTTTCTTTTAGATTGAACTACCTGCATCACAATATATGGCTCTTACTTCCTGATTAGTTGATAATTATTTAATATATGCTAACTACTTTGGTTCTATTTTAGGGAGCATTGGTGATACAAACATAGTAGGACTGGGAGCTGATGAGGGAAGAAGCATTTGTGGTTATGAAACATGTGATGTATCTGACTTTTACATTTCTGACATGATCATTACAAGCTTACCCTTTGGTGGAAATTCCTTTGATGATGATATCAGTGAAAGCAACTGCCTATCTGATTATGGATCTGCTGAGCCTTCCATGTTTACTGCATCTGAACAGTACATGATCCTGCCTGCTCTTGAAGATGATATTAAAGTTGGTTGTACTTCTGATATCGTATCATTTGAAGAAACTGTGATGGTTCGAGAAAGTGCCAGTTTGTATTCGGCAATGGGTCAGATAAGATCCTGCAACCAGGAGTCAGATGTTAAAAGTGACTTGGATAAATCAGAGTGCTTTGATCCACAGTCATTTATCAAGAATCTACCAGAACTATCAGAAATAGAAGTGAATGGGCAGCCAACCCTAATTCCTAAGGAATCTCCAAGAAGAAAGTCAATAACTCTAGTGCTTGATTTAGATGGTAAGAAAATAAGTTAGCATGTCTCCCACAGAATATTAATAATCAATAATTATTTAATATAGCATTGACATAAATTACTATCGTTAAGTTAAATTATGCTTATGACCAATTCACCATTTCTTATTCATTATGATTATAAGTTGCTTTTGATTCATGACACCCTTTTTAAACCTTTTTATTGTTATTTATACTGATTGGTCTTTATCATGAAAATATGGCACTTCTCAACCAAACGGGCATAGTTTGACTGATTTCTTTAAGCATTTCTACTGGATGATATTTCTCTGTTTCATTCATATAAATCAGATTTATCATTTTTCTGAATGTTTTTGAAATATTTAATGTTGCAAATACTTTTTACCTAGCCATCTGCCATGTTTTCTTGTATCCAGAAACACTTGTTCATTCTACACTGGAACACTGCGATGATGCGGATTTCACTTTTACTGTTTTCTTCAATATGAAAGAATACACGGTATATGTAAAACAGAGGCCTTATCTCCACGCATTCTTGGAGAGAGTATCAGAGATGTTTGAAGTAGTTATTTTTACTGCCAGCCAGAGCATATATGCAAAGCAACTACTTGATATATTGGATCCTGAAGGAAGATTTATCTCTCGTCGCATGTATCGAGAGTCATGCCTTTTCTCAGATGGAAATTACACAAAAGATCTTACTATATTAGGTGTTGATCTTGCAAAAGTTGCTATAATTGATAATTCACCTCAGGTACGAAATCCATTGCCCACTTTTGTTGGTTCAAGTTATTGTCTTCAGTTCCCAAGTTGTTGGTTGCAATATCTGTTAAGTATTCAACTCTCACCACAATGTTATTGAGTCTGAGGGTAATTAAATATATTTCACTTTTCCAATTGTTGTATATATTAGAAGATTTTCCAAAAGGCATAGGTATGTTGAAAGCTTCACAAGTTATCTTGTGGACTACTGCAGCAAGCATTAGATTTGCATTAGGCTCTAATATTTGCCAAGACAATAATACAATAGAAGAAATTTGAGATTGCTTACAACGAGTCAATGATAACTTTTGTTTGGATAAAAGGTAAAGGAAGGGACTTGGTTGGACCTTGTTTGGACGTTTTAGAGTAGGGAAGGAGGACAAAGTGTTTCTTCTTTCCCCCTCAAAATTGGGCTGGGGGTCCTCATTCTATCCTTCACACCCTTAAACATCCATACAAGAGGAAATAACTCTCTTCCATCCCCTTCTCTCACCTCTCCATCTCTTTCCCCACTTAAAAACACCTAAAGGCTCCTGTCACCCTGGATGGGGGACGAGGAGATATTATTTTCTTTATTGAATATTCTTGAGTGTTTAATCCTTTTATTCTTATGTAATGCATTTCAGGTTTTCCGGTTGCAAGTAAATAATGGTATTCCTATAAAGAGTTGGTTTGATGATCCATTAGATTGCGCACTGATGTCACTACTTCCCTTTCTTGAGACTTTGGCTGATGCTGATGATGTCCGTCCTCTCATTGCAAAGAGATATGGTAACAAAGAATAAGGTTTCTCATTAGACCAAATTTAGCTGATCTTCTTTCTTCTAGGATTAAGAAAAAATTGGCCTCTAATTAGATGCTAAAGCCTCCTTTCTATTTGAGTTTGAGATGAATTAACCTATAAAATAAACTATTGGTTATCTTATTGTTGAGTCCAGAATTGGTTCCCCTTTCTTCTCAGTTGACAAATGTGGAGTTCTGTGTTTCTCTCAAAAGGTAGTTGTAGCATCCATCTCTTTGTCTTCACTTCCTCATGTTAGTCCTTGTACAGTAAAAGTTTGAATATTCCGTGGGGGTGTACATGAAATTTATCATATTAAGGAATATAGTTCTGAAAGTTACATATTTCATTGTTTTTCATTTGAAGGGCCAATCTATTTTCATGTGTGCTGATAGAAATGGAATCTTTTATTAAGTTTTACTTGGTCTGTGTTATTATGTTTTAAACATTTTATCGTCATATATTCCTTTAATGTTATGATTCAAGTATTATCTTATGAACGTTGATTGATGCAGTGTGTAATTTGTTGTTTAAAGAGACAAATTTAGTTTAATATATTAAGAAACAGTGACTATTTGTCCAGGAACAGTAAAAATACTAGGAAAAACTGAGAAAGTACAATAAATTGAAAAGGGGTAAATTTTAGAGCTGAAGTTATAACAATCAAGTTAACAGTTCTATGAATAATATTGAATAGTATTTGTTCATTAATGTTTCAAACAATAGTTATCATCCATTGCCAACAAATTTGAAACATTCAAATATATGGTCATAGATATGAAACATCAACAAGTTCGTGGGAATCGTGAGAATACTTGAATAGTATAGTTTTGAGGATAATTATGTATAATGATAATCTTGTTTCATTTAAGGTTTCGGTTGCATTTTTAAACTAAGTGCAGTATACGAATGCCAAATCAATCCCATTCATTATCTAAACATCCAGATAAATAAGTATTAAGTCATCCTACTGTTTATGATTAAGGAAAAATTATTCCTGCATCCACTTTTCCTTGCTGTTGAGACATTAAGTATACTACAACGATACATATTTGATTTAGGTTATATTTAGCCCGACTCTTTTATTTTCTCTTCTCCTTAAAAGAAGTTTAGAACATTTTTTCTGTAGAGCTCTTAGTAGTTATTTTATTTTTAAAAAGCTAGGTGAAGGAGTTTTACTCTCTCTCTCTCTCTGTTCTCTCTATTTCTTTGTATCCACTTTCTCTCTCTTCCTCTGCTCTTCTGCCATCTCTCTATTGAGTTCTCTTTTAAGCTTTAAAAAAATTGAAATTTTCCAAACTTCTTTATTTTTAAAGCTCTTATTTTGAGCTTAACTTTAAAGTAGTTAAGCTAAAATATTAAGAAGAAAGATGGGCCAAAATAGCCTTATTTGACTTCGTTTCAATTTATATCATATTTAATTTAATTTTATGTAAATAAATTGCTTTCTTTTAGGAAATTTCCTGTACATGATGTAATCCGGACCATATCTGTAGATTCAGCTCCAATTTTTCCTTATGTTGTTTTCTCCTTGTATCTTTCTATCTATCTATCCATATATATATATATATATGCATGTATCCTGTGCAGTATAATAAGTCAGAAATGGACATATTCTTTAGTTCTTTCCTCTGGTCTGAAGGCTAGCTTTATACATATGACCCCAGTTACTGTGCTGAATGTATTCAAAATCAAATCATGGTTTGCGTTTCTGGATTTTTCAGTTCTCTCCTGGATTAAATTCCCATATTATGATATACATAGACATGTATTTGTTAAATGTGTCGGGCCCATCCTTTTATTGTTTCTGTTCAATTTTATAATGCCATCTGGCCGACTTGTGAAAATAATAAAAAGATAGATTAGGATGAGGAATGAGAAAATCCTGTCTTTGGGTTTTCACTTTAGGATAGAAGTTGGGACTATAAATTATATTCTTCAAAACTTTTTATCAAATGGTTCTTTGTTAGGTAACTACCTTAGCAGTATGATAGGTTAGTTACTCGCCAGTTAGTTAGTTAGTGAGGTTCAATAGTTTAAATAAGTCATGTTGCCTATAAATAAGAAGGGAGGGAGAGACATAGATCATCTTGTTGTCTGGGAGAGGAAATTGGGGCCTATTGGCATTGGGAAGTGAAGACCCTCAAAGTTCTGTAGTATGTGTGTGTTCTATTTTACAAATTGGATTCAGTTCTTTCCCCGTTCTTTCCAGTAAAGATACCTGATTTCTACGGACTGGTATCAGAACATTGTGTTGGAGCTGTGGGTATGAAGACTTTCAAAATGATTCCTACATTTGATGGAAAAGAGGCCTAAGGAGTTATCTTAGGCTGAAGTGCAATGGCAGTGCTGTTCTCAATCAGTAGAGACAGAGTAATTAAAAGGAAATGTGGTTGACCTTTCTGACGGCAACAGTCAAAAGATTTCATCCAGAGAGTAGTTTTGATTGATATGATCGAGTTTGGGATGAGAAGAACCATGGGAGCCAAGAAACGGATTCTAGAATGTGGATACAAGGGTCAAAAGAACGAACCTTTACATTCAAGAAGAGGCAAACTATGGTGAATTAGAACCAACAGTAAAATTAGAGTTCTAAAAACAAGGTTGTGGATAGAGCATCAATGGGGAGGAAGCAAAAGAAACACAGAACAAGAGTAATAATTTAGCAAATCAGTTGATTGAGAATAAGAGAAACCTTGGTATGAGCATGGACAAAGAAGTTGTGAGAGATAATGAAACCCCAAGAGTTCTGGTCGACCTATCATCAGCTGTGTAGGAGCTCAGTCTCTAGTGCTTCAACCACTGCTTCAACCACCAGACTCAAAAGCTTCCACTTAGGATGATGGGTTGTCATTCTGTCACCCCAGATTCCATCATCAGAATTGCAAAGGACACTGAATTGTGACCCTTGTATGGTGACTGAAGTAGAGGCAGAGATTGGATTTGTCTTGCCTATCCAAAGCATTGATATGTGGGGTATGGTCAGTGTTACCTTGAAAAGGAAGAAGCCACTTGCCTTGGTGCAATTTGGAAAGGAGTCGGAGAATCTCAGTCCTGTGCAGGGCCATTGATACTTAGTTTCACAGTCAATAATATTACAAAAACAGATATTTGGAGAAGAATAGAGGTATTCAACTATTTGTATTGGACCAAGAATGGCTTGATGATATTTTTGGGGCTGCTGCAGGGGTGGGATTTGGCTTGGTTGTCATACTTAAAATAATTGGAACCCTGATTGGAACTTGCAGCAGTTAGCGATTTCATCTTGAAACAATGTGAGTGCTTTTTTATTTTTGGAGGGGGGAGTATTGTTAGATGACCCCCATTTGCAATTAGTTAAATAGGTTAGTTACAATAGTGAGTTAGTTAGATGGTCTGAATAAGGCGTGTTGTCTATTTATGATGGGATGGGTAGAAGTAGATTATCTTGTCATATATGAGAGGAAATTAGGGCCTTGGTCATTGGGAGGTGCTGACCCTTGAAGTTCGATAGTTTGTGTCTCTGATTCGGTTAATTGGGGGGAGTGGGGTGTTCTTCCTTATTCTTTCCATTAAAGATACCAGGACTCACGACCAAGATCATTCACTAAATAAAAAGGTTGACTGTGCAATAAATGGCTGAATATACATTTTGAGAGTTCAATGCTTGAAATATTTTGGTAATCAGATGGAAGAAAGATAGAGAATTGCTCTTAACCTGATAGTCTTAATACACTTGCAATAAGCTATTAAGTGGATGATAAAAAATTATTCATTTGGTTTATGGAAAAATTAATTGTCAAGAATGATATATTAAAATTTTGAATAAGGGATGCTTATACTGTCTTTAATTTTAAATGTTCATCATCATTGTAAACATAAAGTGTTTTGGCCACCATCAGGTCTGAGTTGGAAGTCATCATCCTTGATAATTTCAATTGAGTTGTCAAGATGTAAGAGGTAACAAACTAGCTTCCCCGCGTTTTCCATTATTTCTTTAAACTTCAAACTAACTTGTTATAAATTTCCTTTCAAGATTATCCTGTACTGAGTTCTGGTTCAACCATATTTTTATATATCAACTAAATTGTTTTCTAAGCTTCCAAGTGGTCTGTTGTAATGCTTATCTTGATGACTAAGACTATTTCCTTCATATGTATAAAGACATTTATTGTCAATGAGGAAACAGTTGGTACAGGTGGAAGGAGAATATTATAATTTTGTAAACATCCTTGAGTATCACCCACTTGGTTGTACTGCTATATACTTCACTAGAAATAAATTTACTTTTATCATCCTATATGATGGTACGCGGGTGATATAAGAACTGTCATTTATTAGGACTTCCATTGTTGTATCTTAGAAAAGAGACATACGTTAAGATTGAATTACCTGTGTGACAATGAGTTTGTTTCAGTGGTTTACAAATGGATAGGATATCCCTAATGCTTTGGCTGGCAGCTGGAGGATCTTGAATGTTGCCTGTAGTTTTGTATCTTCTGATAGAGTTTATTAATCTTAATGTCTTACGCAGCCGTATATTAGTGTAACCCTCTCCAGAATATCAACTTATAAGTCAACCTTAGTGGAGTGGACTTGTTTGAGGTAATCTAATATAACAACAACTACAACAGGAGGTGATATATTTTAAAAGGACTAATATATTATTATCATTAAATCGTCAGTATGCTACATGGACAATTCAACTATATGTGATCGAATGGAAATATTGGAAGTTAAGTATCTGTATTTGTGCATATGATATGATAAGTATGCTTATGTGGTTTATTCTAGAAGACAGGTGGTTTTATGATTTTTTTAATCTGCCCGACAGTCCTTTAGGTTTGAATTATAAGTTCATAGACTTGGCCTGTATTAAATAGCTGACTATCACTGCTTTAATGATTGCCTACTATTCCTTGCTATCTTCATATGCTTTCATGATTTTGCATCCATTGCCTGCAGGTCTGTGAAGAAAATTTTATTAGATTATCCCTCTAATGGCTGTTTGATAGGTATGTAAATTTTGATTACACAATAGTCCAGAAGATATATGTTAATTATCTTGTCATGAGATTTTAACCATTTTTCACCATCGTCACCTGAAGCAAGGTGGTGTGTAAAGTTGTAAAATCTAACTTGGAAATTTTGAGACATTGTTATTTTCTTTTTCTTTTCCCGGGCCATTTTTTATTTTTGTCTTTACATTTGGCTGTAAACCTATGTAATTCTAGGTAGAAGGTTGTTGAAGTGTGTGTGTATTTTTTTTTTAATATTTTCATCTTTAGTTGAATTAGAATATGGTCATTTAATGTGATATTTGCAAACTACGTTAAAATGGTTTGTTTAGTTATTTGATGGGTACCTGATATGGTTTTTATATTTTAAACACTTGAAGAATTCCAACTTTGGGACCAACTTTCTCTATTCCAAAAAATTCAGCTAGAACTTCCTTTTTATTTCGTAAAGCATATTTGGGCGTTTGTTGATTTTTTTGGATCTATAATTTCTTTATTATGTCCTTTTGTTATGTTATCCTTGCTTTGAATTTTACCTTTTGTAAAAAGATTAATATTATTACTCTTTACCCGACAGAAACAGAAATGAGATACAAATTTTATATCAACTTTTACTTTGAAAAGAGGGAAGAGTGTAATTAAATTTGCATATCCTTAAGAAAACATTGTTGTATTGCTTCCTCTTAGTTACAATGTGTTAGTTTAACTAAAGTTGAGAAGCCAAACTTTTAATTTCACCAAGTTGACTATAATACTGATCAAGTATTATACTCGTCAATCACAGGAACAAAGATAAATGTTAGCTTTTACTTTGAAAACAGTCATCAAATTTTCAATTTTATCAATTCAAAGAGTAATCAAGTAGATGACTAGTCACATCTACAGCCACATTAAGTTGATTAGAAGAATTTGCAAAAGTGTCAAATTTGTTTGCACAACCGGTCGCACAAAACCATCATTGATACTATCAATCACCCCTGTTCTCTGCCTTCAATTGCATTAGTTTTGAATCAAAGTTAAGCTTTTGAGATTGAAAACTAGAACCTTTTTCAAAATTGTGTAGGAAATATGCTACAAAGTTACCATTAAGTGGCTTCATTGGAGCAAGAAGAAGAAGTTGGTTTTGGAAGAAATCGTGCATGAAATTCAGTTGGCTTGCTTCTGTAGCAACACATTTTGGTTCAATCACACATTGCTTGAAATTGAATTTGGCTTCATTTTGTTTCTTTCATTTGGATATTTGATTACAAGCTTCAAGCTAAATATCCAATCTAACTAAGAATTCATCAATCCTTCACCACCAAGGTTGTTGAAGCATGGATGCTAGGTTGAATATTTGATCTTGGGGATCTCCTTTTGAACTTTGAAAAACTCTCACCGTTTTCTAATCTGAAAAAGGTTGAGATCAAAATTTTCATGAACTTTCTCATAACCTTTTGATGATGATGGAGTGCATCTCAGTGGGGTCTTTGTAGAATCACCGGTATCATCATAAATAATCAAGAAAGCTTTGACTCGACACATTTTAGGAAATCCAAAAATTGTCTTCATTAGTCATTTCTTTCCCTTTTGTATAAAGGAGTGTCAAAAGTGAGACATTGACTCACATGAATTGGTTTACAACTAAAAGCAAGTCAACTAAAGTATTTTGACACCTTATTTTGTATTAATTTTGGACAACTCATTTTTTTTAAGAATACATAAAAATTGACCAATAAAGCAAAACATGAAATAATAGGTCAGGAAGAAAGAGTAAGATTAAAGAGACAACTAAGAATTGAGTGTTCTTAGGTAACACGTTTCAATAATTCAAAAGAAAAATGAGTAAAAAAGTTTCAAAAATAAAATAAAATAATGGATAAGAAAACAGAAAAAAATAACATTAAAAATATAGTGGTTGATTATTTTTCTGATGATAGAAGAAAGTTCTTTACTTCTAATAACGATCTTGAAAACTACTAGCTCAAAACACAGACTATACAGTCATTCAATCAAAGATTATAAAACCTATATCCTCAAAGAGCAAAACCACAAATTATGACTGATATGATTTTTAAAGTAATTATTTTAATAATAAATAATATGTTTTGATCACCTTATTATTCCATAAATATAATTATATAATTTATTATTCCATAAATATAAAACATCAAACCTAACGATTTAAGAAATAAAATAAATCATTATTCTTTATTGATACTTTTACCTTGCATTGAGATAGGAATTTGGAATTTTACAATTTGTAATATATTTAAATATGTTAAATTTGAATGAATATTGTTTTCAGTGTAATAAGTATTGATATATTTTGATTTTAATACAATAAAAAAAAAACAACCTTAGTACAAAACTAATCAAAATTAAAAAATTTGTATTAATTTTTTTATTCTTATTGTAATAAAAAGTATGCAATTAAATTTTAATATTCATTGAAGATTTTAAATTTATAAATAAAAAGTAAAAGGAATAAAGTTCTTTTTCAAGACTAATTGTATAGTAATCTTAATTTTTTCTTTTTCAAGACTAATTGTATAGTAATCTTAATTTTTTCTTTTTAAGGACTAATTGTATAGTAATCTTAATTTTTCATGTGATAATTATTAAAGACTAAAAACATACTAAATTATTAATTAAGTTCAAACAAAACTAAGGAAACTGAATTTTTTTTAATTAAAACTATTGTTTTTCATTTTTATTTTTATTATACTAAAAACAGAATCTATTAATACTTGTTGAATTAAACCAACTATTTACTCTATATACTTTTTTAAAATATTTTATTTAGATAAAATAATTCAAATTTATTAAGTTTTAATTCTTTTATTTAGATAAAGTGTAACATCCAAAAATATTTTTATATACAAATTTACAGTTTTTCAAAACATTTTTAATATAAGATTAGAACTTATAAATATATAAATATTTACAATTTATAGTTTATAACAAAACTCTAAAGTTTTTAAGACTCTCTTACACCTGTATGATTATCAGCTAGTTTACATAGTACAATTATCGCAATTCACACATAAATAAATATATACAAAGGTAAATTATCAAAATAAAGTTCTGACACACTAAAATATAAGTAAAACAACTAATGTAATTAGTAATTTATAATTAATTTAGTTTCCTTTTTACACAAATACAATCATACAAAATCTAAATATCAATCACAATAATTTGATTTGATTTTAATCTACGGTACTTTGATTTCATTTCAATCATCTTGACTTGACATAGATTTCATTTGCCCCACAGGTACCTTGATTTCTTTTAAACCCTCAACACCTTTGATTTTAGGCCAATCATAGTGATTGCATATGAATCTATTGTTTTTCGAAAGACTCATTAATCAAATTGTGACATAAATTCATTTATCTTACGGTACCTTGATTTCCTTTGAATCCCCAGTACCCTTTTGATTTCATTTCAATCAATGATAACATATGGATTTATTCTCTTCCAGAAGACTCATTAAGTATGTCCATACCAGAGACTAACATCTAATCCACTCCAATCGGATCAGGGTAAGTCCAAATATCCATACCGTGTGACTACAAGCGGTCATGGTGTGTATGAACTCCCTCTCTAACTTCTCAACAACTAATAGCTTAGTCTATGCGACTTAAATTATTAGTGAAGCCAGAGGATCTTTGTTTGTAGACTTTTCATACTTAATGTACCAAAACACAACATCTTATACATTACCTCGAATGTAAGACATCAAATTTATGCAGCTTTCATCAATCACATACAACACATATCATTCACATACAACTCATATCAATCACTCATACATACATAATTTAAGATTTTTCAAACCAATTACATGTATATTTCAAATTTATACTCATATAAACTTATAATCAAATTCAGTTTAACTAACTTTATAACCTAACATGCATACAATTACTAGATTAACTTGTTATTTAAATAAAGTATATAAGGTTCTATTTTAAAAACATAGATAACTTCCCTTACCTGTAATTTCTTATTCCGAGGAGATTCGTGTTCAGGTAGGGGAACCACTCTAAAATCTAGGGACCTAAAACAAGTTATCCAAACATTACCAAATTTTAGTATGTAGTAAAACAAGTTGAGAGGAACATTTTTCTCAACTCTCTCCATCAAGATTGATGGTTAAATCCTAGAAAAAATAGAGAATAAAAGATGTTTAGAGTAAAAATAAACTTACTATTTGAAGATTTGATAGATAGAAATGTAGCCTAAGTTCCCAATTAGTGTAGGGTGTGATGAGATTTTGAAATAGATGAAGTATGAGAGAGAAATTGAAGAGAGAAGGACATAAAGTATTTTAATT
>Ga0123341_1002254_pt1 | contig 15682 bp, 10 predicted proteins | sample Turbeapinknodule_FD_89959 | JGI IMG/M metagenome (GOLD analysis project Ga0123341, IMG submission 89959) | Root nodule microbial communities of legume samples collected from Mexico - Turtle bean Mexico pink nodule | ecosystem: Host-associated > Plants > Roots > Nodule | place: Mexico: Nepantla... | reverse complement strand
CACTAGTGCTATAAATTTGTCTAAGAATCCTGTCATGCATTCAAGAACTAAACATATTGAAATTAGACATCATTTTCTAAGAGAGCATATAGCTAATGGAACTTGTGATATTAAATTCATTGGTACTGAATTTCAATTGGCTTATTTGTTTACTAAACCTCTTGCTAAAGATAGGTTTTACTTTCTTCTAAACGAATTGGGTATCATTAGCTTAAATTGTCCACTGCAGTAAAAATTTAAATATGTTATCCTAAGATTTAACGTGTTGTTTTTCTTGTTTCAGAATCACAGTTGTGACTAGGAAAGATAAACAATTACTTTTCTCTCTCTCCTTGACTATTGATTACTTTTATGGTTATTGACCAGCAGATTTATGACATTCATGTGTGGTTATCCTAATTGTTGATATCTTGATTATGCAACAAATTTGATTTGCTAAGCTGAAATATGTTTCCAATATATTCTTGCATCATTCAAAACTGCACATGTTGTACTAAATAAGAATCAAATTTGTATTGCATCTGTTTTCATTGATTTTGTTTTCAAAACCTGTGATCCTTGAAATCTGACTTGAGCTCTATATAAATCTGGTTTATATCAATTGTATTTCACAATTTCTCATCTTTGATATAAGTTGTCCAGGTTCAAATCTGATACTATATTAGTTTTGTTTCTGTTATTGTTGATCATATGAATTGCATACTAACTTTCTTTCTAGCTGGAACTGTCTATTGGTGAATCGGTGCAGGTAACAACAGAATAAGCAATGACGTCCTCTTCACACAGAAAGAAGAAGTCCAAAGAGCAACCTAACAACAACCAAGGTATTCTGAAAAAATTGGTTTGCTGGAGATTCTGAAGCTATGACAAGGTTCATACATGAGACAAGCAGGAAGCAAATCAATGTACCTAAGGTGCTGGAATTCTCATGGTTGAGGGATGAAAATTTGACAGAAGCAAAAACTCTGCTCAAGCATAAAAAACTGAAAAGTTTTCTGGAAATGAATATCCAGACCTAGTGAAGGTGTTCTATAGCAACCTTGAACAAGATGGCAAGAATCTTGTGTCCTATGTGAAAGGAGTAAAGCTGAAAATCACTAGAGAAATCTGGAGCAATGTTGGTGGAATCAAATACTCAGGGCTGAAAGTGAGCAAAGGGAACACTGTTGGAATTCAAGGGTTCAACAAGATGCAATTTTATAGAAGTTGTGTGAGGAATCCTACTGAACCAGTGGCTAGGTTTCATGCAGGTAGTCTGACTTTAATTCCAAGACTGTTAGCTCACATCATTGCTTGACAACTCACTCCTAGAGGGAGCAATCATGTTGTTCTTCATGAAGAAGATTTGATACTACTTTACTGCATAATGAATCAGCTAAAGGTAAATTGGGTGAGTACTATGGTGGAACACATACTCAAATCCACAAGGCTCCCTGATTATCGCTTTCCATATGCAATATTTGTGTCCAAACTAATTGTCTATTTTGAAGTGGATACCACAAATGAAAGAAATGATACTATCAAAGCAGCAAGTGAGATAGACAATTCTACTCCCATGAAAATGGGATTTCATAAGGAGGAAGATGGCTGGATTTCCAGAAGGAATGCTGCCCGTAGAGCTGAGCATGAAGCCTCTAATCATGGAGATGGAGAGGAAAAGAATGATGTAATGCATAAGGAACATGAAATTGTGCAGGCCGCAGAAGCATCATTCCATAGGATGCATCATTCATCATCTCATAGGGTGGAATCACCAGCTCAACCTTTTGTGCAACACATGGATGAATCACCAATTCACTTTTTCATGAATGAAGATGTTGCTGCCACAAATTAAAATGCATTGGTTGCATACCAAGCACCTGAATATAGAGGTGAACCTCTATCAATGTTCGAAAGACAGGTTCTGGACAGGCTGGACACACTCACAGATGATCAAAAGACCTATTTCGAAATGACTCAAGCTAGGTTTCAACACTTAGACTATCAAATTGAAGGGGTCCAGGAGCAGCTAGCTGAGCTTTACTACAAGCACAAGTGATCCTTCCAAATCTTTCTCTTTTATGTCTTGTTGAACAATTTGGTTTCTAATTTTTTGCCCTAGTTATGTTTTGATTACTACTTTGTAATAGAACTTTATGCTGTTTGATTTATAAAAATATCATGTATGGCTATGCTGTAAATCTTTTATCCCATGCTCTCATTCTGTTTGATGAATCCAAAGGGGGAGAAAAATAGCTTGATACAGGTTATGATAGTTGAAGAATAGCTCATGTATGTTGCTGATGTGGTCCAAGTATTAAACCTTCAGGGAGGTATAACAATACTCAAATCTGTTATGTTTTGTTTTACATCTAAAAACTTTCTGTGCATATACTAGAACCTAGTGCAGTGCAGGCATTGATCATGAATTTCCTTCAAAGCTATGCAAAGCAAAGGGGATTTGTCTCCATCAAAAAGAGGGAGATTGTTGAAGATGGATGAAGCTTCTTCTCTACCTAGTCTTAATGTGTGTTTGATGTAGAAAATAGCTAGTTTGCTTTGAATATTGTAATGTGTTTTAGATGATCTTGTATTTAGGCTAGTGTGTGTTTAAGGATGCCTTTTGCTACATGACCTATCCTAGATGCCTAATCAAGGGGGTAAGATCAAGCACATGAAGTGATCAAGTGTTTTTCAAAAAGCTTTTGAGTTTTCTCAAAAAATCAGGATACTGCACAAAAATAAATTTGTTTATCTGTAAAAGAATAGGTTTATTTTTGTTCTGCTGAAAGGTTTTTCGAAAGTTAGTTAGGGCACCAAATGCAGTTCAGTTAGTTATTTCAGTTGAGCTGAGCTGACAGTTTTCCTGAAAAACAATCTATTTGTTTTGAAAACAACTTGTTGTTTTTATAACAACTTTTTAACTATTTTTTTGAAAAGTTGTTAGAAACTGTTTTCTATAAATTGAAAGGTCTCTCTCACATGAAATTTTGTTGAGCAATCACGGTTTTAACAGAGATTAAACATTTTTTGTGTGAGAAGAAGGATTGAAAAGAGTTTTTGAAAGGTTTTCCAAAGGGATCTTCAAGTTTGTTTGTTCTAGGAAAACCTTGATCTTGGTGAAGGTGTTGGTACTGTTCTTGCTGCAATATGGACAATTGGCTTATGTTCTTGCATCTTCCTTTCAGGTGTCATCTTTCTTGTAAAAGGTGTAAGTGTTAGTCATTCTTTGATAGGGTTTCTTGGAGTGCAAGGTGTGCTAAAATAGAGTTTTTCAACTTTGGTTGTATGGTTCTTATAGGGTTCAAGAACTGTTGTGTATTGTAATTGATTGCAATTGTTTTTAGTGGATTCCACCTTGGAGTACGGTGAAACTGGATGTAGCTCATTATGAGTGGACCAGTATAAAGTGTGTTTGTATTGATCTTCTCATCCCTGCACTCGTTTCTGGTTTTTGGTTAATCTGTCAAGAACAGAATATGTTCATTTGAAATTAAACCTGTTAATTTTGGGCTTAATAAAAACTGTTCTTCTTGATCTGGAAAAGTTCTCTAATCATAAACAAAGCATTTGAATATAAGTTTGTAATTGGCTTAAGGACGAACAATTTTCTTCATTAAATCTTTGATAAAGATTCATTCTCTTTGAAGCTTTGTGTTGAATAAATGTGATTGTTCTTTTGGTATATTTTGTGTTCTTCAAAACTGTTAAAAGTTAACCAATTTGATTTTGCTATCTTTCATTGTTTGATCTCAATCCTGATCTGAATAAGTTCTGAGTGTGTTAAAGGGTTTTGAAGAATCAATCTGTTTCTTTTAAAATCAATCTGTTCTTTTTTCCTCTGATATACTGTAAACCAATTTGTGTTTGTGAAAATTGTATAACTTCAATTCACCCCTCCCCTCTTGAACTTAGACACTAATAGACCCAACATAAAGGTGTATGATCTAATATTTTGATGATGTTTCTCTTTCCTAATATTGGATAGGATGTTCATTAATTATACAGGAAGAGACACAAGTACAATTGTCGATGATTAATTTGGGTAACCATATGATGTTTACGCAAATGTTGTAGGTTTTCTTATGAACTTTAATACTTCAGTAAATTCTATCTTCACAAAACCATGGATTTTGAACAGTAGGGCAATTGATCATATTGTTTCAAATCCATAATTATTTATTATTTCAACTCCATCACTAGTTTCTTTGGTAAACATTCCTACAACTCCAATCACGTCCAAAAGGACCATCCAATTTAATAAGGATATCAAATTAGAGCATGCTTTATATGCCCCTTCTTTTCATTTAAATCTTAACTCACTAAAGCTTTAAATTGTTGTATTGTTTTACTTCCAAATGGTTGTATCCTGCAGGATCTGACTATGGAAGGATAATTGGCCCGGGTGAACAACGAGGTGGTCTTTATTACATGAAACCTTTAAAAAAATTGCCCAACTTTTTGCATGTTTCTAGCAACACGGATCTCTGGCATATGAGATTTGGCAATTCATCGAGTCTTGTTTAAAATTGACATCTTTATTATCTTCTTTCAATATGTCTACTTAAAATAACTACAATATTTGTCTCATTGCTAAACAAACAAGACTGTCTTTTACTTCCAGTGCAATAAATACACAGTGTCCATTTGATTTGTTACTTTGCGATATTTGTTACTTCCAGTGCAATAAATACACAGTGTCCAATAAAAGAGAAATTCGTTTAGTAGGGTCGAATCTCTTGTTGAAGCTCGGATTTTAACAAATTTACAAATTTTTGTCTGCACACTGGAAAATGGTGAGCAAAGCTCTTCTAGGCACCGTCAGAGATACCCACAATTTATTGCTTGTGTGTTTAGTCTCGAAGAAATATAGAAAAACTTCAAGAGATGCCGAACTGTGAGCACAAAATGATAAAAGCACGAATAAATGCCAAACTATCAGGGTGTAGCTGGGCAGGGGCAACATTGAGCTCGGTTAATAACTCTTTTTCAAAAATGGATAAAGGGAGACACAAAAGAACCTTTTTTGAAAAACGTGGCATAAAAGAAAAAAAATGGACCACCAGGGTCCGATGACTAGTTACAAAAGATGGGCTCACCCTCCCTACACTCTACAGTTTTGACATTACCCTCGTATCTTTTGCTCATGGAACACCCGTTTTCTCTTAACTCTCTAAGACGTAAATGGGTGGTGTAATAAGAGACCTCTTTTAGAAGCTCTTTTTTGGCCTAGGGGTACATTGAACCGTAATCCATTGCAAAAAATAGCTAGAACAAAGCATAAACACAAACAAGATACAAACACAGTTCAGGCCAAGCAGAGCAGTCAAAATCACAGTTCAGGCAATGCAATCGCTAAGATGATCAAATATCTAGCAATAGATAGAGATTAGTGAAGGAAAATACCTGGTATGATGATGGAGGAGAAAAAGTGTGAAAGAAGTTTTGGTGTAAAAGAGGTTTTGAGAGCATGAGGTTCTGGAGAGAAGAGAGATTGCGTAACAAGTGAGGAAGAAATGGGTTTTTAATTGTTTGAAGGAGGAGATGAAGCAACAGTGCTTCCTGGTCGTTGATGCGCGTGCCACGTAGATCTCTCAGATTTAGTGTGGTGAGATGTCTCGTTAGGAAACGCTTCAGTAATTACGCGTCACCTACCCACTAGGGAAAACATCACCTTAGTTGCCAACACTAAGGGGCTTGTATATTGGCCAGGAATGCTCGGAACTTCGGTCCAAGCATTTAGGTCAATTTGGCTTTTGGGCAATATGGGCCCAAAGGGTGGGCTATAAGCTCAGCCCAGATGCTGGTAGACAACTCAGAAAAAGATAATTAAAGTAGAAGGAATATTCTGATTGTTTATAATGCATACGTTAATTAAATACCCATAAAAGTTGTTGGGAATAAAGTAGTTAACACCCGAGAATAAAGGTGTAAGTGAACAAATTGTTTTATTGTTGATAGTACTCAAGAATGAAGGTGCACGTAAGCAATATGTTTTTCTGTTATGATTATATGTTTTCTGTTGAGATTATATTTTCCCGGTTGAAATCTCACTCTGTTGAAATTGGAGAAAACTGCTGAAGGAATATCTATAAAAGGGGATTGAGACCCCTAGTAAAGGTATGTTGTTTCTGAATACTTAAGACTGAAACTGAATATTTATTTTGAATATTCTCGCTGACTTGATCGTCGGAGTGTGATCAACCGGTAGAACCCTTTGTCCCAGTGGAGCGACATCTTGGAACATCAATTGGAGACAAATCAGAAGAGGAGTTTGTCCACTCAATTCGTCCGAAGCGAGATAAAAAATTATTCAAAAAAATTCTGAGTTATGGAGATTTGAAAATCCAAGATGTTATGTGAAAGAAAAAAAAAATGCTTTCAAAACTTCCGAACCAGATTTTAACTTGCAACTTTTAACTATTTTTTTTTTAACTATATATACTTTATTGTTGTCAAACATCAGCTTATTTTGTATTGAATTTTTCAACTATACATTTGTTTTTTGTCAATTTTACCCCTCAATACTTTTCCACTGCTGATACAACCCGCACAATCTCATCTATTTTCTATTCACCCTGTCGCACTAATACACTGCTTTCGTTTCTTTTGTTGTAAGAACAATTTGGTTTGCGTTTTTTTTGCTGTGCGCGTGAGAAAGTGTTCGTGGTCAAGCATGACTTTTCAGCTCCTGCGACGAACCTTCGGAGGGCGCTTCCTGGCAAACCCTAGGGCCTTCTCCTCCGCTGTTTCCTCCCCGATCCGCGCCACTCTCTTCCCCGGCGACGGCATCGGCCCCGAAATCGCTGATTCCGTCAAACAGGTTCCCTCTCACAAATTCTTTCTCCTTTGTAGATACGCGTAATCGCTTTCAATTCGGATGCCTTTCGTTTTCTATTGTGTCTGTGTTTCTGATTTGTACTCGATCGCTCTGTTTTTACGTGAAATTATGTATACAATTGCTAATCGCGCACCTACAAAATGATAATCTAGAATTTCCTGAGCGAACTTTACTTTAATAATATATTTCATTCCGAAAATATGTTTAAAATCTAAATAATTGTTCCAGGGAATTCGTTTTCTCTTTAAACAATTTTTAATGTTTAATTTTGTAAACACAAAGGAAACCTTTCGTTTAAATGTTTGTGAAATGTTTTGTCATTATAGTTGTCGTTGACGTGCAAGGGGGTAGAATTTTGAAGTTAAAACTAACTTTTTCATTTGGAAAATAAATCCAAATTCAGGCCTGTGGTTCATTGCATTAATCCCGCGAGTGTATGATATATATGGTGTCATGTTTTTAGCATGCAATACGTACGCTGTCTTATGTTATAGCTTCAGTTGCCTTCTTTGGTGTGTGGTGTTTCAATGTTTAGGTTGTGGAAAGGGGCAACTAAATGGATAAAGTTACGGGATGTTGTTGTGGGTAATGTTTATGGATTTGGTACCGCTAGGGCTTGTGTAATGTGTGCGAGGGATGATAGAAATAATATGACTACCTTCTTCATGAAGCTAAATGATCCTTTGCTGATACGCTCAAGTTTCATCTTTCTTCTGAGTTTTGTTTTATATAATTTTCAGTAATTTAAGCTGAACTGAAATAGCTCTTCATTTATGTATATACTATGAAGCAAAGACAATGACACAGACACAGGTATAGATTGCAGGGCATGAACAGAGACGCACACATCGTTTAAGCTTTAAGGAACAAGATTCATAGTTCTTAATGGTGTGGCTTTTAAGATTTACAATTCCTTGGTGTAGGTTGTATGTGCCAGGACTTGCTATTTTGCAAGTCATTCTTGGAAGACATCGGGCATCATATGTGTGAAGAAATATTTTGTATACCTTGATTTCCTTGTATTAAGGTTATATTGGTTGTTTTACTTTTCTCACTCTGCCATGACTCTGCAATCTGTTCTCTGCTCTAATCAGTCCCTCCTGGTTGCTATTGAAAGTGATTCCTGATGAACATTCTCTATACTTCATTCCCTTTTCACCTTGCTTGCTATCTTTGCTTCTTGCTGTGTAGATTTGTATATTTTTAGAAATTGACTTGCTTGGTTGAATTTATCTAATACACTGTCAATTATTGCTATTGTAATACTAGATATTTGAAGCAGCTGAAGTCCCAATAGAATGGGAAGAGCACTATGTGGGAACTGAAATTGACCCTAGAACACAAAGCTTTCTCACATGGGAAAGTTTGGAATCTGTTAGGAGAAATGGGGTTGGCTTGAAAGGGCCAATGGCCACCCCTATTGGAAAAGGACATCGCTCATTAAACCTTACTCTCAGAAAAGAGCTCAATTTGTATGCCAATGTTCGGCCTTGTTACAGTCTTCCAGGCTACAAAACTCGATATGATAATGTCAATCTAATTACTATCCGTGAAAATACTGAAGGCGAGTACAGTGGACTTGAACATCAGGTAAATTTCACTACCATTGGTGTTAAGTACTATCATCTGAATTTTGATCAATGTAAATTTTAGTATTTTTTGGTTTCAGGTTGTGAGAGGTGTAGTGGAAAGTATCAAAATCATTACACGCCAAGCAAGTTTAAGGGTAGCTGAGTATGCTTTTCACTATGCCAAGTCTCACGGAAGAGAGAGGGTTTCTGCCATACACAAAGCCAATATTATGCAAAAGACTGATGGTCTTTTCCTCAAGGTCCACCACTATACATGGCTATATAAAAAATTTGGTCTCAAATTTTATTCACGAATTTTATTATTAACAACTTTTCTTTTAAATTATTTCAGTGTTGCCGTGAGGTTGCAGAGAAATATCCTGAGATAACTTATGAGGAAGTTGTCATTGACAATTGCTGCATGATGGTAATATAACGAGCTAGATGTATTCTAAAACTGCATTTGGAAATATTGTTAGGGAATTATTGAACTTGTTTTTTCTGACCATTCACAGCTTGTGAAGAATCCTGCACTTTTTGATGTACTAGTGATGCCTAACCTTTATGGTGATATTATCAGTGATCTGTGTGCTGGCTTGGTTGGGGGATTAGGCTTAACACCAAGGTATTCCTAGTATTTTATCCAAATAAATGTGAAACTCACAATTATATCATCTGACTATGTTTAATGTCTTTTGCAGCTGCAACATTGGTGAGGGAGGTATTGCACTTGCAGAGGCAGTACATGGTTCAGCACCTGATATAGCTGGAAAGGTGAGCCGTGAATGTATTAATTCTGCTTTATATTATCTTTCTAAACATTTTTGTGCCCTGTTGTCATGGAATGTAAAATTATTTTATGAGTTTGTTTCATACTTGTGATGAATAGTTTCGTTGCATGGCATTGGATAAACTAATAGAGAAAGCTTTTTGCACCATCCTAATTCAGGTTGGAAATTGGCTTGAGCTGACAGACTACCTGTCAAAACCTGCTATAGGAAGTTTTTTATTTTATCCTTGCTATAGATTTATTCTTTATTACAGGTGTGCCTTGGCATTAATACTAGGATAATGTATTTAAAAACAACCCTATAATTACAAGGATTTGTTTCCTTAGAATTAGTTCTCTATATTTCCTAAAATAACTAGCAGGCTCATGTATTTATAGGTCCAATGGCCTCATTATTGAAAAATAGAAGAAATATATTATTCTTTGTAAATCCGAGATGGTATCTGAGTTCCTGATATTTGGGAGTCTCGGACCGTGTCTATCAACCCTAAAACGCAATCTTCTTTCCTGCCCCACCTTGAAACAAGGTACAATCTTCATTGTTGCGCCACTCTGATCCCTATTGCAGCCATTATTGGTACATAATCCTCTTGAATGGCCAAGTTAGTGAATTCTGGAATGGAAACCAGGGACAAATCCCTAACTGCTATAGAATTGCAGAATGTCCATTCTGCTTACAAATTAAATGGAAAAAATTATCTTAAATGGTCTCAACTCATTAAGGCCATCCTAAAAGGAAAAGGTAAGGTCAGTCACTTGACTGATGAAAATAATGTCAACTTCAAATCCTGGGATGAAGAAGATTCCATGATCATGGCATTGCTGTGGAATTCAATGTTTTCAGAAATCAGTGATACCTGCATGTTCCTTAGATCATCGAAGGAAATTTGGGAGGCAGTAGAATAAACCTATTCTAAGGCCAAGGATGCTGCCCAAATTTATGATGTAAAGGTTAAAATTGTGGCTGCCAAAAAGGGAAGTAAATCAGTTACAAAATATGCCAATCAACTTAAGTGCCTATGGATAGAATTAGATCACTATGGAGTTATAAAAGCAACATGTTCAGAAGACTCAACCATTTTGAAAGAGTATATTGAACAAGATAGAGTCTATGAATTTTTGGTAGGCTTGAATCTTGAATATGAACACGTTTGAGTCCAATTTTGGGAAAAGAGAAGGTTTATTCGAAGTGAAGAAAGCAGAAGATGACTGATGCTGGAGATTCCAACTATTGAAAATTCAACAAGGATAGTTGAAGGAGGAACAACAATGATTTCTAGGCAAAAAAAAAGCGGGGTTCCAAATATGGAGAAAAACATGAGAATGTCTTAAAAAAGGGGGAGAGCAAGGACAATGCACATATTATTAATAGACAGGTCAAGAATCTATCTTTGTCCAACTGAATCATATAGAAAGGGTAAGATCCTTCCTTGGTAAAGAAGCCCATCACTACTAGAAAATCATTAAATAGAAACCAATTTAAGAGACAAAAAATAATTAACTGTTATATTGATTGAATTAGATATTATTTTAGAGACTAAAAAAATTATTGGTATCTAAATTAGTTTGTATTTAATGATTTTCTTGTAGTGCATACATATGTGTTCTTTAACATATTCTGATAAATCTCCATTTTCTTTTGGTCTTAATGCTTGAGATACACCTTTTACTTACTATTGGAGATTAGACTCTTGAACCACTAACCATATGTCTAAGGTTATCAAACTCGAGAGTTTACGTAGACTTGTTTGAGTTTACCTTGTATGAAAAAATATTTCAATAATAAATTAATCAAAGTACTTAAAATAAAAGATTACAACATTAATAAAATAACTAAATTTAGTAGTGAAGGGTTGCTCTTAGAATGCTCCACTTGAATTTGATCCACTTCCAAACATACCTTAAAAACACATGAATTTAAAAAACGAAATATTCTGAAATTAAAAAGAAAAATTCAATTCTGCAGCAGATATGTATCTAGGCCTTAGTTACAATTTTCTAATCTCCTAAACCCAATCATTTTCCCTTAAAAGAATAACTGTGCAGAGATTTATTTATTTTTCACTCACAATTCCCAACTCAAAAACAATGTTTCCCAGAACCTGATAGAAGAGAACATGAACGATGAACGATTGGAATTCTGACCAGTGACCACCAACTGAGATGACTGCGACCATGAACGGAGAACTCGAGCTCAAACTCAGATCGACGACTGCGACCACGAATGATGAACTCGAACTCATATCGACAACCACTAACACAGATAGGTTAGTAGACCATGAACAGCGACCACGAATATGAAACCGACAACCAAATGAGAACCCAAATGCCAGCACGAGTGAGCTTGTTTGAACGGTAACGTGTGCAAAGGGGTCATTTTGGGTTTAAAAAAAATACCCTTTGGACTTGCCAACTCGGTTGCAGACTCTTGAGTTCAACCGAGTTTACCAAGTTTGGTTCAATTCTACCGCGTTTGCTTCCGAGTTAACTCAGAAAAGGGTGAGTAGAAAAGCAAACTCTGACGATTATAGTTAACAAGTTAACTTGTGAGTTTGATAACCCTGCATATGACCCCTCTACCCAAATATTTCTCCAAATATCTCCATGTCCTAACAATCTTGGTGAAGGTTAGTCTTGTTTGATAAATAATGTAGGTGAAGGTTAGCCAAAAATAGGTGGGACAATGGGCTATTATGCAAGCTCCTTAGAAGCTGTTTGGCTTGTTCTTATCTCTTAATCTAATCAGAGTTGTTAATGGATTAATATTTGTAATCTTTTTACACAATTATTGTTTCTACTCTCAATTAGTAGTTTTTATTTTGCATTTATGGTCTAACATCTATGAATAGCTTTAGTTATTCATAATTTGGGGATGCTGAAACCTAACTTGTAAGATTACTGCTTTTAGCAAAAATACTGAGAATGTAAAAGTGTTCCTAAAATATAAAACTGATTAGAAATGAAAATGAAAAAAAACCTTAAGGTATTAGTTATCACTTTTTACACTTATGGTATTGGACATGCTTGTGTGACTGGCAAATCAACTTTGATGGTATATTTTGCTGAATGATATTCAAGGATTTTCTCATTAGTAGGTCGCCAAGATATGTAGCATTAATTTCTCTGGTGACATTTTGGGCTCAATAATTAAACACTGTTCTTGATACTTATTACTGTATCATTTTGAGTTTCCCCTTAAGAAAATTATGTCTACTGTATATATGTTCTCTCTTTTGAAAATGATCTCTTATATTAAAGCTATATTTGTATAGGGTTTGGCATCAGGTTGTTCCCGTGTCTTGGAATCTATTTTGGTAAACTTCTTTAGCATTTGTAGAAAAATAAAATTAGAAAAAAAGTGAAAGAAGTTTTTTAACAAGGTAAAAATAGTTAATGTACAAGTTAAATTTATTTTCTTAGTAATGTTTATAAAGCAGTTTGACTAAACAAATCCTTTGTGGTGCTAGTTCGTCTAAACAAATCCTTTATGGTTGCTAGTTCGTCTGAACAAACCCTTAGTGGTTGCTTGCTAGTTCTTCTAGAAACAACATCCTATCTCTCGAGGAGTAAGGTTGCATTTATCTAACCTTCCACAATGGGTTGCAACCTAGGTCACCTCTTTTTATGAGATATACTTTGTTGCTTACATATTTTCCTGTGTATATGTAGAATTTGGCAAATCCAACTGCTTTACTGCTGAGTGGGGTTACAATGTTGCGCCATTTGAACTTCAATGACAAAGCGGATCAGATTCAAAACGCCATCCTCCAAACAATTGCCGAAGGAAAGCACCGAACTGCTGATCTTGGTGGCAGTTCAAAGACAACTGAATTTACAAAAGCAATCATTGATCATCTTTAAATTTGGTTTGGAGTCAGCAAGAATTTCTTGCTTATGATTTTGGTTCAGTCAACTTTCTTTTTACTTTTCCCTATTTATACGAAAGAATGGGATTACCTGAGCTTAAAGGAAAACTCAACTAAGTGTAACATTTTACAACCAAAGACAAGGAATGGTGAAGCATTCAAATATTGGCTGCCCACTGCAGTCCTGTGGCATTGAGAGGGACCCTTCCCAATGCACATTGATTGATAACCCTTGGTAGTCCTTTTTTAGTATTCTTTGACAATAATTTAGCACTAAATAAAATCAACAGATGATGTTTCATTTTTTCATCCCCACGATCTTTCTTTGTGCAGGATATTGTTTGCTTTAATTTATTTATCTTAGTTTTTATTCAAAATTGTGATTTGTGCCCTTTTCTCTTAAAAGAGGAGACCCAACTATGGGAAAATTCCGTTAGATTTGTCATGCTTGGGTTTTTTACCCAGTCTACAAATACTATTCGGATTTGAAATGCTTTGGTTCATGAATATGCCTAAGCTAACAATTGCTGCTCCTTACAACCTAATTTTTCCAAAAAGGATTATTGGACTTGTTTAATTATATATAGTTGATAATATTTGAATTTGACGACCAAATTGCTACTAACATTTATAAATAACTCGTAATTTTTATCAACTTGAGCTTCAATTATGATTATCAAGGTGTCAAAATTATGTGTTAATAACTTGTTTGTTTATTAGTGTCAAACTTGAACAAATTCACTTTGCTTTTAGTTTTTACATGTTTTTATTTTGAATTTTATAATTTTGTTTTAGTTTTTGTTTTTACAAAAAAAAATTGTTAGCTGTTGAAGACAAAACTTTTAGAAAGAATAAATCAGTTTTGGTACAAATTTTTTTAATTATTAAAGTTATGAAACAGTGATTTAAGTAAAAGTTAGAATATTTTAGGGTGTTTTATAAATAATAGCATTTTTGTTTTGTGTAATTTTATTCGTTGCATTTTTGTTTGGAATTTTGGTTTGAATATACGATTAAGAATTTATTACTATTTACTATTCCCTTTGTATGGAGCGTTAATCTGAGGTAATATTTAGACACCTCTAAACAAAAAGTATCATTCTTTGACGACTGATAAATTAATATTTTAGTCATATTTTTTTAAAAAAATTAAATAAAAATATTAATATATTATCGTGTTACTAAAATAACTTGTACAGAGATGTTATTATTTTTTATTAATTTTCTTTTAAAAAAATTACACTAATGAAAAAGTTAAAACCTTTCCAGCATCCAATGTGAAAATAAAAGGCCCAACAATTTTATTCTTTGTCCCCTGATTTTTTCTATATATACACCCATCACTTTCTTAAAATCTTTTCCCATTCGTATGCCCCAAAATATTTATTATTTGACACTCCCTCTTTTACATATGCAAAATCATGTTTTTGTTTATTTATATTTATAAAAGAATAATAATAATATCTTGATAAAATATTTTTTTTATATCTCTTGATATTTTACTAAAATTTAGTAAAATGTGAAGAGATATGGAAATTTTTAGTGTTTTTAGTGTTTGGTCCCTTTTATCAGAGTTTGGCCCAGTCCATTCATATTATTAATAGAATAAAAAAAGGGTAAAAAAGATAAAATTTTGACTAAATGTCTATGAATAATAAAGAGAAAAATTTAGAGAGGATATTAGATGAAAAAAGATTAAAAAAATGATAAATGAAAAGAATGGAAGGAGAAATTAAGGGAAATTGGGAAAATTACGGAGATTTTGAAACGCATGGTATTTTATGGATGTTTTTAAATTCATGATATTTAATAAGGTTTTTTAAGACTTTTCCTGAGGTTTAAAAAAAAAACTTTAGTTCCTTGATGATTTAGCGAGAAAATTACAACCCTGAATGAATAAATAACTTAATAGATGTTTTAATCCTGAATAATGTAAAAATAAGTTTTTATTAAAATTTTTTTTTTAGCAAAGCACGTTTGTAAGGAAGGAATAATTAACTATAGTTATGATACTTTAATTATTAGTGTAAGCGTAATAATTTCAACCAAAGATTATGAGAAATTAAAGTAACAAAGAAAATGAGAATGATACCATAAACTTTTAGGTGGAAAACCCCTTTAAATAGAGGTAAAAAACCACCGGCGAAAGAGCCAAAACTTCCACTATAATGGTACTGGGAGTACAATGAATTCCTCTTAGGCTAATAGATAAATAGCCTCAAAACAAATTCTCTCTATATGGGTTAAACACTTACGCCCAAAAGAAGAAATAGAGAGTATAGGAGAAGAGAAAGGAAGCAAGTGTGTGTTGTTGTTTGTTGTGTGTTACATTGCTTGAAGGAAGTCACTATATATAGTGGTTCTAGGAGACAACAATAATAAATACAATTAATGGTAATTAACCTCCCTTTGATGACAATTAATTGTAGTAAGAAACTTCCATTTGATTACAATTTAATTGTGTCAAGTAACCTCCCAATTATGCCAAGAAAACGGAAAGGTGAGTCATAAACCACAAATCTCCACCTTGACTTGCCTTTGACTGGAACACTCTCTCACCATGAAGCCTTGATTAAGTATGGATAATACCAGCTAAGTTCAGGCAATGATCGAACTTAGCCGATGGAAGTGGCTT
>Ga0123341_1002252_pt1 | contig 15686 bp, 14 predicted proteins | sample Turbeapinknodule_FD_89959 | JGI IMG/M metagenome (GOLD analysis project Ga0123341, IMG submission 89959) | Root nodule microbial communities of legume samples collected from Mexico - Turtle bean Mexico pink nodule | ecosystem: Host-associated > Plants > Roots > Nodule | place: Mexico: Nepantla... | reverse complement strand
TTTTTATTATATTATATATAATTTTTTGTTTTTTTCTTTAAATTAATTCTATCTTATTTTGTTTAATATTTTTAATTATCTATACGAAATTGGTATAGGAAATAAGATCTAAATGAATGTACGTCTAAGTATTAACTAAATCATGATCCTACTAAATTTATGTCTAGAAAAGGAATTTTTTACACCGCACACAGTAAATAATTACATTGATAATCACATTATAATATTTAAAATTAAAAATAAATTAAATATAATTAAAATATTATTTTATTGATTTATAAAGAGAATATTTTCTACATTTTGTGGTGTTAAGATATCACCACCTTTGTGTCTAAAAAATAAGCTAAATAAAAAAAATTGGTCGTGATCGTGAGTGTAAGTCTAATGAAGTGTCGCCGACCTGTCATTCTTTCTAGTTATAATGACGAATGTACAAAAAATCTTATTAAACAATTTATTCCTGTTATTTTCAATAATTACTTTATAATTATGCTTATATTAGAAGGTGGTATGTAATTTCACGCTTTTATTGCATCGAGAAAATTGAAGAGTAGAAAGCGATAGTGACCCACCCTTTCATGGTCATCCACTACATAATAGTAATAGCATAGACAAAACCGATTCATTCTTCAAGCCTACAATGGTGAGAGAAAAAATGTCAATGAAATGAAATAACTTCAATTTCCAACTTTGTAATTCGTGGAGGGAATACTTTTCTTTTATACATTACGCGCACGCACGCACTTTATTGAAGAGACCAACAAAACCACCCAAGAAAATAGTTAATACATTCAGCATGCGCCCACCGGTTATTCTCAAAACTAACTCTCTCTCTGATTCTTATTCCTCGCCCTGCGATCGCAGACTCAACACTCTCGCCAGACACTTCATTCCCGTTCTTGAACCAATGGCTTCTAACGATAACATCTCCGCTTCGCCAACCGCTGCTTCTGATTCCGTCTTCAACCATCTCGTTCGTGCGCCTGAAGATCCTATCCTCGGGGTAATCTTTTCTTCTCGCATCGCTATTTATTCAAATTCATCGCAATTATGATCATATAACGTATTAGATGAGATCGCGTTTTTTACTTCGTTTCGTTCTTCTAATTCGTGAGATCGCGCTCTTGACATGTGTACAACAGCATCATTTGAATGATTTATTCGAGATTGTTTTTATTTAATGAATCTAGGTTTAGATTATTGCGGAAATTTATCATTTCGTTTCTTGATCTTGAGCTCTGGAATTGTGTTTGATTACGTGTGAGTTTCGAGGTCGCACGGCACTTTACACCGATGCCGTGTTGCGTTGCCTTTGAAAATAGTTCACGTGATTTTGATACCGACGCGTCTAATCGGACAATTTTTTTTCTAGTTTTGTTATTAGTTGGTTAATTTTGTTTACTCTGTTTGTGTGTTTGAAAGTAGGTGACTGTTGCGTATAACAAAGATCCAAGTCCAGTTAAGCTCAACTTGGGCGTTGGTGCTTACCGAACTGAGGTGAGAGTGATATTTGTTACACTTGTATTTGTTTCTTACTGGTTTTAAATTATTTAGAATGAGATAAACTAGATTACGTTAATTCGTAAATAGAATTATATAGTCGTTGTGCATATAATTTGGCTACTGGAAAGTTTGTGAGTTTTGCTAATACTGTAAATTGTTCCAGGAAGGAAAACCTCTTGTTTTGAATGTAGTGAGGAAGGTTGAACAGCAGCTCATAAATGACTTGTTAGTTCCTGACTATAATTTCTTTCTTCTCGTTTCCGGTGATATTATGTGGAACTTTTTATAATGTTCTGTTCGGCATTATTTTCAGGTCACGCAACAAGGAATATATTCCAATTGTTGGGCTTGCTGATTTTAATAAATTGAGTGCTAAGCTTATTTTTGGGGCTGAGAGGTTAATAACAGAAAAAAAAAAATCAGTGATTTCCTTTTTGTAAAGATTTTTCCTGATCAGTACCTAATTGTTTATGCTCACTTTTTTTGTTATAGCCCTGCTATTCAAGAGAACAGGGTTACCACTGTTCAATGCTTATCTGGAACTGGTTCATTAAGAGTTGGGGGTGAATTTTTGGCTAAACACTATCACCAGGTACAGTGCTTTGTTCTTGACTATTCTCTCCTCCTTTTTAACTGATGTTTATTTAATGTCACTTTAACATTTTTTTTACTGCACTTGTCTGTTCAGCGAACTATATACTTGCCAACACCAACCTGGGGCAATCACCCCAAGGTTTTCAACTTGGCAGGGTTATCTGTTCAAACATATCGCTACTATGCTCCAGCAACACTAGGGCTTGACTTTGAAGGTTGGAAATTACTGTATCAAGCTTTGAAGTGTTTATTACTTATTATGTCATGATCAATTTCATATTCATCAAGTTTATTTAATATTATTTTACCCTCGGGTCCTTATATAGGACTTCTAGAAGATCTTGGTTCTGCTCCATCTGGATCTATTGTTTTGCTACATGCATGCGCACATAACCCCACTGGTGTTGATCCAACCCTTGAGCAATGGGAGCAGATTAGGCAGCTAATAAGATCAAAGGCTTTGTTACCTTTCTTTGACAGCGCTTATCAGGCAAGCCTCTTTAGCGTGCAACTAATGTCTTGCTTCTCGCTTCTTACATTTAGAATTTTGCGTTTATAATAAAATTTCAAATTTGTCCAGTAGAAATCACATGGGATCCTGATGTTTGGCATGGGTTGAAAAAAAATAAAACTCTTAGTGCTTGCCTTCCATTTTCTTGACAATGTCATTGATGGATCATGCATGCACAGGAATATTTATATTTACTATGTTGATCAAGAAATATTTTTAAACTATCATTTTTCTTTAAAAAGGGTTTTGCTAGCGGCAGTCTAGATGCAGATGCCCAACCTGTTCGTTTGTTTGTTGCTGATGGGGGTGAATTGCTGGTAGCACAAAGTTATGCAAAGAATCTGGGTCTTTATGGAGAACGTGTTGGAGCCTTAAGCATTGTAAGAACTTCAAAGCATTAAATGGAGACAATGACATTTTTGTCAGTAATGACAAGTGAATGCTTTTTGTCTTCTTGAATCTTATTTGTTTCTTGTTTACTATGTGAATCTTTGTATAACCTTAGTTCAGATATTTTAATTTATAGTTATACTTTTATTTTTCTTTGTTGACTAGCAGCTTCTAGTTTTTCGATAAGTTGCTCTATTTCTAAATAATAAAAACTCATCTAGGTCTGCAAGTCAGCTGATGTTGCAAGCAGGGTGGAGAGCCAGCTGAAACTTGTGATTAGGCCCATGTACTCGAGTCCTCCCATTCACGGTGCATCCATTGTGGCGGCCATTCTCAAGGACAGGTAATGACCCAAGATTCTTCTTCTTTCATAAGAGGAACTCAGCAAAAAAAGATTTATTGTTGACTATCTTATTCTTATCCTGCATTTTTTGCCATCAATCGAATGATAGTCTTGAAATGGAACAGTCAAATGGTAATGAATTTTTGGTTGTGTAACCACTTTGATATTTACGTAGGTCATTCTTCTAGTATATGTTTTTACAAGGAGGATTCTAGGGAACATTGTCTTTGTTTGAGAATATGATGTTACTGATTGTGATGGTGCCATTACATATTTTGGTTGTGTCTATATATTTAATAATGCCAAGGAGGAGATCCTAGTGCACATTCTTTTGCTAGGTAATTTTTTCCTGTGTTAAAAGTTCCCACTGATTTTTGATTCTCTTGCAGTGATTTGTTCAATGAGTGGACTATCGAGTTGAAAGGAATGGCTGACCGAATTATCAGTATGCGTCAACAACTTTTTGATGCTTTACGTTCCAGAGGTAAGCGTATACAGAGTTCCTTCTACAATTCCTTTAATTTTTGTCTTTTGGAATGGACGTGGGTCACTTTTTACGCTTTACATTCCCGAGGTCAGCCTCTACTGAGTCCTTTTACAATTCCTTTAGTTTTGTCTTTTTGATTGATCTATAGTTTTTGTTGCTCAAGTATACAAGAATCTATTCCTTATTTGCTCATTCTCTATTCTCTTCCCCTACTCTTACTGTATAAGTTTCTGGATCTGTGAAACATATGTTGCAGTTATACTTATTTATCCTTTAACTGGGCAGGAACACCTGGTGATTGGAGTCACATTATCAAACAAATTGGCATGTTTACTTTCACAGGATTGAATTCCAAACAAGTTTCCTTCATGACTAATGAGTACCATATATACATGACATCTGATGGGTAAGATACTATTTATGATATGACTCTATTGAATGAGTTCAAATGAATATGATATGCATACTCTTTCCTGTGTTTTATGCTCCAATCAATTGTAAATTTGGAAGCACACCCCTGTATTTTTTTTTTGGTGTAAACTAGACACGGAGTTGAATATGCCCCCATGTTGGGGGTTGCATTTTGAGACCCTTTTCGACAAAAAGATAAGATAAAGAAGGGGAAAAAATGTTATACACGAATAACTACACAACTAAAAGTAAAAAGACTATTTTCTACTTGCTGTATACCTGCATCTGAATGCTTTGCCTCACAGTAGCTAGGATGTGTCTATAGACTATTATATCTGGCAGAGTCATCTCTTTTAAATTATTATAAAAAATGAAAATTGTCGGACAACTTCTACTTTACTTTTAAAACTTAAGTTTTGAATTTTAACTTCAAAATAACTTGTTAGTAAAAAAAAAAGAAGAGAAAATTGGACCAAACATATCCTAAGTATTCTAACTAATATTATTCCGATCACTTTTTTCAGATCAAGTCGTGCATCTATGTTTCTTTGTCTTTGTTGTATATCATGTCCGTGGTATTTTTAGTACAGTCGTATGCTTATCCAGAATTTATTTTTCATCATCGAGTACAGTTTTTAAATTCCGCAATTCTTGTAATGCAAGAAACTCTAGTACCATAGATAATCAGTTGTATTGTTTCCTAAACTTTTGGCTCACTCTATTCATTTGCTACGATAGCAAAACATTCGAAGATTTGTTGCAAGATTAAATACTTTTCGATGTGAATGACTTTTTCTTTCTTGCATCCACATTATATGCTTTTATGGCGGAATTCCATATGACTTAACCTATACTGATTATTTTGTAGGAGGATTAGTATGGCCGGTCTAAGTTCCAAAACAGTCCCACTTCTGGCAGATGCGATCCATGCGGCTGTAACCGGAGGTGTCTAAAACATGGTGCTGATTGCAGTTTTCAACTTGTTCCCTAGTCCCTACAGGAAGACTTCCATCTTTTTCTTTGATAATTGTCAACATGAACTATGAAACCATCTTTCATTTGAGACTGAGACTTAACAAAGGCAATATTTATGCATTTGAGATGCTAGCGTATGGAACTAAGTTTTGATTAGTGAAAATAATAATAAATACGAGAATGTTACATATGAGTAAATATGTCATAGGATTAGGAATGAATTTTAATTGATATTTATTGTGGAAAACTGGTAGTTTAGAGAGCCACGGACAAGTAGAAGAATTAATTGGAAGAGTAGTTGAAACTGGTAGTTCTATCATTTGAGGTTTTGTTAGAAATGAGGAAATATTTATAATTATAACTATTAAGAATGACTTAAAAGTTGATAAGTAGATATTTATTTGGATAATGTTTTTATTTTATATGTGAAAGGAAAATTCTTATATATTAGGTAATAATTTAATGTCTTTTATTTCTCCAGTTAATTATGTACATGGTATTTTTATGACCTAAGACTAGAATTTTGAAACTTTCCTCTCCTGTACAGCTAGTTTTATAAACAATTTCTTTGGTCATGTCCATAGATGTGCTCGTAATAAGCTATTACTTTTATTTATTTATCACTGGAGAAGGATAAGTTGGATGTCAAGCGGAAAGTTTATTCTTTTACAAGAATTTATAATAATTGGGTTTTAATTAAGAAACCAACATTGATAAATCAGCATCTCATTAAAAACTCATTTTGGATTCTCAAGGCACTTTTGTATGTACCTCAATATCATATAAAATCAATAACATCTATTTTTTACGGTCAATACTACAGAACCTAAAATCTTAGGGATTTGATTTTTCAAAATCCTAGATCCAAATAAAAATAAATGGATTGAATTTAAAATCCATATCCATTTTAACTAAGTCAAATTTATTTGATTTTTTTTAAATCCAATTAAAGTGGAATAAATCTAGATTAAATTCACTTTGTTAATTAGATTACATCTACTTTATCAATTACATTAAATTTATTTTGATATGGACACAGACTAACTTGGTTCGAATTGGGCCTAAGCCGACTCAACCTGGACATGGACTAACTCGGCTTGACATCGGCCGGGTTCGGACGGCTCGACATCGGTCCAAGCCCGGATGACTCGATCGGCCTGGGTTCGGACAACTCGACATCGGCCCGGGTCCAAACGACTCGACATCGGCCCAGGCCCAAACGACTCGACATCGGCCCGCCCCAGATGACTCCACATTAGCCTGCCCCAGACGACTCCACATTGGCCAGGCTCGCTTGGCTCGATATCGTCCTGGGCTCGCTCAAGTCGACATCGGCCCGGGCGCGCTCCGCTCAACATTGGTCCAGGCCCGAACGACTCGGCATCAACCCGGGCTCGGACAAATCCACATCGGCCTGAGCCTACTCAGCTTAACATCAGCCCGGGCCCGCTCGACTCAACATCGGCACGGGCCCACTCAGCTCGACATCAGACTGGGATCGCACAGCTCGACATCGGCTTGTGCCTAGAACGCTCGACATTGGCCCAGGCCCGCTCAGCTCAACATTGGCCCGGGCTCGGCTCGACATCGACTCGGACCTGCTCGGCTCGACATCAACCTTGTCTGGATATTGGCACGGGCGTGCTCGATTCAATATCGGACCCGAAAGACTCAGCTCGACATGGGCCTGGATCGACTCGAATAGACATTGGCATGGGCCCACTCGACTCGATATCGACCTTGACTCGGGTCGACTCAATATCGCCCACTCAGTTCGACTTGGCCAAGGTTGATTCGGCTCGACTTTGACCCGAAATGACTTGGCTCGACTTTTGCCCATATCGACTTGATTCGACTTGGGCCCGGACGACCCAGCTCGACGTGGACTTGAGCCGACTTTGCTCAACCTATGCCTGAATTGTCTTGACTCAACCTGGATTAAGTCAATTCAAAATCCAATCCAAAATGCAATTTGAATAATTCAAAATTATTTAAAATTCAAAAATATGAATTTAGAATTTGAGATAAATTCATTTAAATGGATTAAAACTAATATAGATTTAATAATTATGAATTGAATTTTGTAATTTGGATTTTTTCCTACCTTACAATCTAATTGATTAATTAATTTATTATTCCTCAATTTACATTTACATAGTGTTGTCATATCAAAATACCCTTGTTTCGTAGTAAAGCGATTACTTGGGAATTTCTTATGTCTTTAGCGTAAAAATAGGTGGCATTACTCCTTACTTTAGCACTAAGTATAGTAATGTGCACTTGCTATGACTACTGTTCAAATCCTTTGGATCGTTGACTTTTTGAATACTAAAGATAGTAAATCAATAGTCCACTAATTTATATAGTGACATCAAAAGCATTTTTCATGTCACACACAATATATATTTCACACAAACCATACACACTCTTAAGATTGAGTTCCGGATTGCTAAATCTTGCACTTGTTTTTTTTAAGCAACAAGTTGAACTTTCCTTCTCCTTCCCCTCCATAGTTGTTTATAATGTAGGATGCAGAGGAAATTTGGTGTTATGAACTAAGAAGTGTATAAAACTAAAAAGAGTATAAAACTAAGAATGTTATGAAATGTGACAAACTTGTAGCTATTTTTGCAGTAGACTAAATCCATCAATGTGTATTTGCCTACACTATAGATGTGACAAACTGAAGTTTTTTTTAAGCAACAAGTTGAACTTTCCTTCTCCTTCCCCTCCATAGCTGTTTGTAATTGTAGGATGCAGAGGAAATTTGGTGTTATGAACTAAGAAGAGTATAAAACTAAGAAGAATGTTATGAAATGTGACAAACTTGTAGCTATTTCTGCAGTAGACTAAATCCATCGATGTGTATTTGCCTACACTATAGATGTGACAAACTAAGAATCATGAACCGTCACAAACTGAAACAGAATTTTTTTTCTTACAATTACAAATATTCAAGTCTTGTCATATATAAAAAAAAATTAATATTTCAAAAATAGTAAACTATATATAAATTATACTTGAGGATGATACAACAACAAGAGGCTTTGGCATTTGAGTTTACGATCAACTTATCTACAGCCCTTCAACAAATACGAAGTTGGGCTTGAGAAGCTCATAGCTGAGGATTTGCTGCTGTCACCTTTGACCGGAGTTCCACATTCGCTAAAGTCAAGCACACGTCGTTCCACCTGCAAACAAATAAATTCCTCTTAAGCCATAAATTGACCAAACGAGGGACCTGGATTTCTTGCACAAGAAAGATATCTCCAATGGCTCAAATCTTCTTTGTAAGCTCATGGTTCATTAAAAATTGAAGTGTGAAAAATAAAATTAACAGCGAACATTTTGTCACTTTTGCGACTGAAAAAGTAGCTTTAATTAAATCATCTTCGATACAATTTCGTCAAAACGGCCCAGGAGAAACGCATGCTTCATAATAAATTTCCTAAGTGTTTCCGTTTATTAGGAGATCCATATTCTAAATATATGTTGTGTATGGTTCTCTTGCCAGATGGCGAAAATATAGATCAAAATATGTTTCAGCTTTAAAAAAATAAAAATAAAGTGTTGTCTTATGGGATATGATAGGAATAAATTAAACTTTACCAAGGCACTTGAAGCCGACTGAGAATGGTCCCCATGCTGATTATTAGGATCGATATCATCCCGGTCTTCATCCCCATCGTTTCTGGACTTACCTCTAGGTAAAGCCTTAGGAGTTTAATTTCCTAAGATCGCATGAGCACTGGCATACTGAGCAGCAGTTTGTTCATTGATCTGTTTCATCAACCCGATTGCATCGTAGCTTCTGTCACCAGGGCTCATAAAATACCCAAAATCCTATTAAAATGCTCGTTGTTGTTATTGTGGTGAAATAAAAATCTACTTCAAAAAAACTAATATCCAACAGAACTAGCAGTACCTCAATTGTAATTTCAGTATCAATCCTGGGACTGGACAAAAAAGTGTTGATGAACCAAGGAGATTTCCATGCTGAAGGCGATTCAATGCTTTTCCTAAACGGTGTTCCACCAAATCTGAAATCAAAGAAGTCAGTCAGACAGACACACTGCAAATTGACAGTTGGCAGTAATACAAAAAATAATGATATAACTAGTTTGAAGAAAATTACATGCTACATGTTTCAAGACCACCATCGTTTCCAGTGTGATCACCCGAATTCTCCCCTGGGCCTGATGTACTGACAGAATGTATACAAGTAACGGCAACTGAAAGTCTTTCATGCTCCTTTAACCAAACAGATGGTGAATTAATCTTTGAGCACGGATTTTTTATAGTTCTAGCACTTAAACTGGGAACTCTTTCTGATTTCAAGTTTACTTGATCTGGTGAATACATTAGTAGGTCATTCATATCATGTTCAACCAAAACTCCAGACGGTTGTTGCACCTGACGAAAAAAATAATGGCATAAGCTTTTTGCAAATTTTGGATAACAGCTTATTACAACAGAATAATACTTACAATCTCAACAGCAGCACTAACATCATTCTCGATCGCAGAATCAACAGCAATAGGTTGCTTAATTTTGTCCTGAGAATTACCATCACCTGAATCTTTTTCAGAATTTTTGTCGTCCAAAATAGCATGCTTACTTTTTTCCTCTAGTCGTTCCACTCTAACGGCTTGTCCACAATTCTCTTTATCATCTTCAACAGAGGTACCAGAGTCCTTTTTTGGCATTGAAGACGGAGGAAGCAAATCTGCTCCCAGTGTCTCATTGTCATCAAACATGACATCCAATCGGGAAAAGTTTTTTATCAAGGTTGATGTCATTTCAATCTCAAGTTTCTTGTCAATTCTTTTCTCCGATAGTGGAGATAAGAGATCTCGGTTTCGTTTCTTTAATATAGATGGTGTACCTTTGAAGGTTTTAGCTGCACTTTTTAACAAAGCATCTGGGCTATCATCCCGAGAAGGTGAGTCCCATAATCTAAAAGGAGTTAGACAGTTCATAGAAGACATCATAAATTGGCGAATACCAAGGGGACTGAATTCTTGTTGCATATCGCCCCCAGATTGTACAAGATCACAGCTTAAGAAAGGAATGTCCAAGCTTGGGAAGCGGGGAGGTTCATAACATAGAGCACCTGTGTTCTGTTCTGTATGCACATTTGAATTTTCGTCCGTTGGATATGAAGTTGACTTTGCATCTGATCCACAGCCAAAATTATTTACAGGGACCAATTTTGAATCATCTTTGACAACATCTGAAGGCTCATGCATTTCAGTGTTGTCTATCCTATGGGTACAAGGGGTTCTGGACAAGTCACTGGCATAAATTGTGTTATCCTGCGTTCTGGAGACAAACTGCTGACCCTCAGACTCAACCAACCGATTGCTCTCTGCCGTATACATCAACCTATCTCCAGTAGAAGAAACAACTGAGGGGACAAATGGTAGTGATGACGGACAAAGAAATGAGGGACCTCCTAATAAGTCAACCATATTCACACCTTTATTATAATCTTCAGAAGAAAAACATTCATCGCTTATTGCTTCTGAAAATAGGATTCTGCAACATTCATCGTCAGACATCAACACGTGTTCGGGTTTAACAGAGTCCATAGATGTAGGTCGCATGGTTGTTGTGACACCTAACCCCACCGAAGTCTGAAATGGAACATTCATCATGCAATCATTTTGCAACTGTGATGATTCCTGCCCAAACTCCAGTGAGGAAATATTGGTCAAGTCAATTAAATCAAGTTGTCCTTCCCCGTTATTGGAATTTCCACGGTTGTGTGAATATTTCTGTTCAACGAATTGAGAAGTGCAAATCTCTTGGCCAGAAATGTCTGGAAGGGATGCAGTTACTTCATCCAGAGACACGTAATATGGCTCTGAATAGGATGCTTGACTAGGCTCTTCATTTGGCCTGTATTCCTCTCCAGTTAGTAAAGCAACACTGTTCATTTCTCTGGCTGATGAAAAGTAACCAGCATTAGCTGACTCCTGGCTACACTGTGAAACTTCATCTCCTTCAGTCCCCCTAGGACCGTTATCTTCTCCACTCTGCTGCAACCTCGAAGAGACTGAAGCAATAGGTTGATTCGGATTTCCAGCAAGTGGTACATTTTGTAACTGAGTAAGCAAGCCTGATGCCAAGTAAGAATCCAATTTCTTTTTTACGGAACTATTCCAATGGTTTTTTATAGCATTGTCTGTCCTGTTTCCACAAAGCACATTACAAATATTTAAAGCTTATTTAAACAGGAGAAAAATGAAGTTCAACTGCACATGGAAAACCAGGAACGTTCTGGTGAGAAGAAGCCCAACGAAATCAGTCCCAGAACTTAAATACGATACCGCAACTCCAAAATGAAGTGAAGGCAGCTAAACGTATGCCTTATAAATACTCGAAACATGGATAACACATCTCTTTTCTTTTCCATAATTATTATTCTGCTGAAAATGTGACTTATTTTTCTCATCTACTTGTTCAACTATAACTTTATTTTAAAAGCCCAATAACGAAAGTTCTAATATAAGGCCCATTTTGTCGGAAAAAAAAACAGCAACACACAACCCCATCCCCAAATCGTATCCTCTTTCAGAAAAAAGGTAAAACTCGGTATGTATTCACCTTCCAGGCAATATCTTCGCTAATTCTGCCCATTTGTTCCCGTAAATCTGATGCGCACGTATGAGAGCCAACTCCTCTTCCTGCGTCCATGCTTCCTTATTTATAGTAGGATTAAGATGATTATGCCACCTGTACATTATACAAATTAAATAAATGAAAATTAACTACATCCCTTGAAATTCTCCGATATAAAGTATACACAAAGCAACAAGGATGAAGAAAGATGGTTTGAATAAAAATATTTTACAATACTTGTTTAAATCTTTTAGGTAATTGTGCAACTTTGGTTCCTTAATTCAATTATACTAATAAGATAAGATATTGCAATGTAGTACTCTATCAATTTTTTATTAAATATTTCATAAATTTTACTGATTTATCCGGAATAACTATCTAACACATATTATCACATGACTTAAGTGTACTTTTCATCATCTTGACTGTAATACCAGAAAAACCAATAATATAAATAAGTAACACCAGTATTTATAATATAACATGAACACATCATCAGGTCATTTTATTATTGTATCCTCAAAACAATAGAAATCCAATAGCCATACCTTTCTCGACATTGCTTACCAATACGTCCAGGTAACTTCTGTGCAATAGTAGACCACTTCTTGGGCCCATATCGATTCACCAAATCAATAATTATTTCATCCTCCTGTTTGCATCCAGTATCGATAGGCAACTTCAGATTAGACTTACATAAACAGAAAATTGATACAATCTAATATGAACTCAGAATTAATACCAGCATGTAAAGATAAAACCAACTCGGGCAATAGGAAGGAAAGTAGAGATTACCTCCTTAGACCATGGACCTTTGACAAGTTCAGGATTTAAGACTTTCTGCCACCTATGCAAGCATTGTACATCAGTTCTATCCTTGAAACACTCCGCTGCAAATAAATTTGGCAATCAGAACTAGTCACGACAAAATATTGCATATACTTAAGTTGCATATATTAAGACTAGACTTAAAGATTATGAAAAAAAATTATGTACGACAAAAATATACCTCACAATATGTACGAAAAAAATTAAGTACAAAACTATTGGAGGGGGCAGATCCCTCACAAAACGTATTCCTCCTCCCCCATTTATATCTTCCCCGTTATGCATGTAACTTATTCAGAATTGGAAGTGTGCACTATATAAGAGGATCTGGTTCAAAAATAGTACCTATTTTTTTCCAATTCTTTCCTTTAAAACGCTGGACAGCCTTCCGCAAAATTTCGTCCTATAAAAACGAAACACATGAATATCTCCTAATGATGTAATACAGGACATTATTATCAATCAAACTTCACACCTTAGAAATTACAGTTTTTTCTGTGAATAAAATTATGAAAAATAACTATGATCGTAAGTAAACAAATTTTACATGAAAATTTTATTTGAGTGCCATTAACATGCTTCACTTCACCAGTTACATGGTTTAATAGTGCAAATAAAACATTACCGGACAATAAAAAGTTAAGTTGAGTAAAAGAAATTGGGTCGCAAACTAAACATTACCGAAATTCCAAAAGAATTATGTCTCAAGTGTTTAAGAAACTCACCTCTTCAGGTGTCCATTGTCCTTTTGTAGAGCGCCTGGTAGGGCCAGTAGTCCTCCTACAAATGTATTTTATTGTGAGAGAACAGTCACTTCATCTCTTCATGGAAACAACTTCCTACGGCTACCTATAATGGTCTCTTTTTTGTCTCTTATAAGTGAACATTTCAAGAGAAAGGATAGGACACACAGCAAGAATAACATTGGGCATACAAAAATTAGGAAACTAAAGATACCAATCCTCGGCCCTGTTGATAAATAATTCAAAAAATCAAGCAAGTGTTCGAGGCCTAAACATAAGGTGCTAAACATTGACAAGAAATGCCTTGCAGCTAGCTAGAGTGTAACTGGCTAAACACGACATTAATAACATTCATCTATCAAGCTAATGCTAAGGGCCTGTCTTAGATGAAAAGAACAAATGCTCCCATTATGCTAAAAATATAATGAAATAAAGATGATTTTGAGAATTACCCGTGCAGAGCTCTAATTTTCTGAACGCCATCTGTCACCCCATCTACAGCAGGGATTGTCCTCTCACCTTCCATAGTTTGTTGGCAGATAACTAAAATAGCTTACCCCAATTCCCACTGGACTGCAATTCTCTCTGCAATTGCTTCTCCAAATCATTATAGTCTCTCCCTCAATTAAGAAATCACATGAACACACTTCTGCAAAAGAAACAGGCAGGAGATGTTAAAAGCGAAAACGAAAAATAAAAATAAAAACTCTAAACCAAACATTTTAACGGAACAATATTCAAATCTTCAAAAAACTGACCAATTTAACTGAACAATATTCAAATCTTGAAAAAAACTGAACAATTTAACGGAACAATATTCAAATTTTCAAAAAAAAACAACACTGTATATCACACCGCTTGGATCACACGCCTCAACCTCTACCTTATCGACCGCTCAATTACATAGTACTAAAGAACAGTCGATGAAGACTATTGACTCGTAATTAAATAAAACAAACAGAGCAATTCAAATTCAAATTAAAGTTTTTCAAAATCTAAAAATTAAAAAAAAAAATCTAAAACTCCTCGGTAAAAGTTTGAATTGAAAAAACATTTCAAGGTCAGAGCCTTTTTCCCCAACCAAAAAGAATATTCAAATCGTAATAAAACCACAATATATCACAAATTCTGAAGCCTAACCACTTGCATCATTCAAGTCAACATCCACCTCACCATCGATGGCTCAGTTACATAATTCAGTACAACATCGCAGTGGAAGAAGACTAATCCACGCTTCCAAAATCACAGTGGAAAAAGAAAAAGACTAATCCACGCTTCCAAAATCATGCATAGGATTTCAAAATTAAAACAAGCACACTCAGAACAATTCAAATTAAAGTAATTAAAAACCTCATACACCAAAAGAAACCCTGAAATTCATTTCCGAACAAGATCGAAGTACAGAAAACACGATTCGAAGTTGGGAAATGGAACACGCGAACGAAATGGAATGTGACCGTTGAAGGTTTCACTCACCGCGACGAGGTTCAGAATGCAAGAAGGAGAGAAAACGGAGGAAGTGATCGAAACGAAGTGCATTTGCAGATCCAAGCGCGAGTGAAAGCGAAGTAAGATCTGCAAATGCACGCAACCACCAAAATTGAAGAATGGAAGAAGGAAAAGAGAAAGGGAGAGTTAAACGGTCCTTCTCTCTATTCAAACATAAAGGGGCGGACTCTTCATTTTCAAACCCTATGCTTAAATCTCGAACATCTTTCGAATATGGGCGGCACAGATCTTGACACCTCGGATAAAGGTTTCCATAGCGGCACACATTTTTAAAAAAAATAAAAAAACCGAATCAATTTTCTTTTTTCTCTTCCAATTTCCACTGCCACTTATTATTTTAATATTATTTATTTAAAACGGTCCTGTTTTTATTTTCCCATAAAGATAGCAATTAGTGTTATTACTTTAATATTTAATTTTTTACATTTAATAACCATAAAAAATATCAAAGCGTTTTAATAGTTAGTCAAACTCACCTTTCATCAAAGTCAATGTACTTAAGGCACTAGTCATGTATTAGTCGAAAGAATTCATACATTTAATTCACTTTTACTCCTACATTTAACACTTGCTTCAAACTAATATAGATAGTAGGATCAAATTTAAATTTTAACATAAGTATTAAAGTAGTAATGAAAAAATTCAAGATGTGAAATACTTTAACACATTGTCTGACGTTATTTTTTATATATTTATTAAGTGAAATAATAATTAATATTTAAAAGTAGTAATTTTAATTAAATGGACATCTCCAACAAGTTTCACTTA
>Ga0123341_1002251_pt1 | contig 15690 bp, 10 predicted proteins | sample Turbeapinknodule_FD_89959 | JGI IMG/M metagenome (GOLD analysis project Ga0123341, IMG submission 89959) | Root nodule microbial communities of legume samples collected from Mexico - Turtle bean Mexico pink nodule | ecosystem: Host-associated > Plants > Roots > Nodule | place: Mexico: Nepantla... | reverse complement strand
TATTAATGCTTGACTGACATCCTTAAAAAATTGTCCTTATAATTTATAATTTTCCTTTATGGTATATATAATAAATTAAAATCAATGTATTATAACATTTTTTAATACACTATAATGGCCATTTAAATGTTTTACATTCAAAAGTTATTATACGCATGTGTAATTATTGAAATGCATATTTTATAATAATGTTTATTCTAATGCAATTAGTTATATAAATATAAACTTAATACTCTCGAGTAAGATAATTAGCATCTTATAAATATATTAGATTAAGAAAAAATAGTATAAATATTTTTATGGACAGATAGGATTACAAATAAGAATTTAAATTATTTGATTATATATATATATATATGATAAAATGTGTTATATTGCTTTGTTGTTAAAAATCAGATGCAGGTTGTTTTCATCATCTCGAGTGTTGTGTTTAGGGTTTAAGATGTATGATGTGATTGAGTAGATTATACAAATATATCACATTGTTAATGAACATTTGTCACTGGGACATATTTATTGTATATAGTGGGATACACCATATTTGTGGACAAATATCATGTTAATGGGTGTGTTGTACTTCAGGTTCTTCAATGAACTTAGACTTTACGACATACACGTTTGGGAAATAGACACACAAACTCATTTATGTAGATAACTAATAAATGCTAGTTTTGTACAAACAAAACACTGTTAAAAGTGACAAATTGTGTGATTGCCATCATTTAATATTTGTTTTATGTTATGCAATTATAGTTATTTTGATGAAATTATGAATACTTAATATTGTAACATGCAAGGATATATATAGAGACATTTTCCCTAATATCGATATAGGAATATCTTTGTACTAGGAGATATGTGGTCACCCAATAATTATTTATGTTTTTGGAGAAATTAGGTTCTAACTTTATGATTTTACCTTATTTGCAATCAAAATGGAGGTCATACGAGGAGCATCGCACCATAGATCGTTTGCGTAAAATTCCATGTTCTTTGGTACATTCAATTGGGGACTAACATCCATCTTCATTTCCTAAAGCATGTGTTGCGTCATTTGTAAACAATCACATGCCTCTCCTTTCCCACCATTCTTATTGTCTTCCCGTAAGGTGTCTATTGTCGAGTTGGAAGACCGATGGTTGTATTTTGTTGGCCACCACATAGTGATTTCACCAAGGTCACACATTCAGAGTTGTATGTGTGGCTAAATACATAAAGTGATTTGATATATATTTTGAGATTGACCGACCTAATGTGATATCTCCCTAACGTCTTCAAACTTTAAAGGTTCGAGACATGAAGTTGGTTTCGCAGTAGCAACATCACATTATGGTAAATGCTTAAAGTTATTGATTACAATTAGTAAAATGTTTATATAAATATATTTGTATAGTATACACTAGGGTCTATGTATATATATTTTTATGTTTGTCAAATATATTTGTATTTTTTACTTTTATAACTTGACAACAAAATAAGGAAACTCAACCCTCCATGGATCCATATCAAAGAACATCAAACATCAAATATACTTTTGTGCAAAGTTTCTCTTATCACATTATTAAGTACATGAAGATTTTTATCTTTAAATATTACATGTACCGGTTGGTACTAGGCGAGCTGGTTTCGACTTTGGTCACCGGCCAAATGAGAGAATGTTTCAAGACATGGAATACAAGATAGTGATGACAATTACAACGGTACTTAATGACTCATAATTAATATTTCGAAATATGCAGAAGATTTATCTGATGAATCAGCTAAATAACTCATAATTAAAATGTGTCAAACTTTTGTATTCTTTACTTTATGAAGCTATTCAATATTTTAATTTTTGAAAAATATTTGTTTTAAACTATATTATGTTATTGTGGTTAGGTTTGATAATAAAGAATGTTTGTATTTTTTATGTTGAGAGGAAATTAAGAAGGATAATAACGAGTAACTGATGTATTTATTTATAATTATTTTTTTTATTAATTGGTTACTTAAAAAAAAGGAGAATTGAACTTAACTGAATTTTTGTTATAAACTATTATGTTATCATCATTTCAAATTCTTAAATTTGTTTTTTTATTTTTATATTTTCTTGGATGTGCAATCTTTTTTATAAAAATGAATTACACATTTAATATTTTATTTTGTAGTTACCTATAATATATAACTAATTGTTAACATATTTTTAAATATAACATGTTATGATCACTTATGAACTGTAATATTTTGTAACAGTAATTAGATAAAAAACTATTAATTTTAAAAAAATTAAAAAACCCAATTATTCAATTAAAATTTTATAAAAGTTAAAATTAAACATTTGTGAAATTATAGACACAGAAGATACTTAACCCTTTATTTAATAAAGAACATTGTTTAAGGAAATATAGACCTACCCTCAGTATAAATAAAATAGTATAATGCGCAGAACGTGGAAGTTCAGGGGATCAGTGTATGCGTATGTATCCGTATGTTCTTTGAATACGTCTCTACGCACTCGCGCGCATACGCTCAATCACCCTTTGTGTATGTGTCTCACACTTTCATCCTTCTTTGAGAGTACTTGTCTTTCTCTTCTCTCTCTTCTTCCATATTCCCACACCCAACCCTAACCCTAATCACGAAAATTCACAATCCCGTTCCACCTCGACCTTCACAACGTGTTTGCTTAAAACCCTAGCTCCGATACTCCAAGGATCGGAGACTCCTCTTTCTGATTCCGAAAACCCTAACAATGGACTCGCAACAGAGCAATCTATTCGACACCGCTTCGCAGCCCGACACCGGCAACGATGCCTACACCTTCCTCGAATTTAACACGCAGGGCGAGGATTTCGACTACCCTGAATTCCGCGACCCGATTAGGTCACCGGTAGCTTGGCCGACTCCGTCCGATTCGCTAGCGGACCCGTCGGAGCGCGGCGCCGTTGGGGGACCAGGCTCCGATCACCAGTCCGACGCCTCACCTGTCTCCGCGGCTCCTGGCAGCGCCACCAAGGGCGGCCGGTCGGGGAACGGCGGTGGGCACAGCAGCCAGATGGTCGATGCGCTTGCGGCGGGGATGAGCGGGTTGAATTTCGAGGACACTGGGGATGATGATAACTATGAGTACGGTAAAGGAGATTTTACCGAACACGCCTGCCGCTATTGCGGGGTTTCCAATCCCGCGTGCGTTGTGAGGTGCAATGTACCTTCATGTCGCAAGTGGTTTTGTAATTCACGGGGGAATACTTCTGGATCACATATTGTCAATCACCTGGTAACTGCATTTTCCTTTTCTTGTTATTTTTCTTATGTTATGTGATATTGAATTTACTTATTTGCTTGTTCTTTGGCGTTTTCATTTGTGGTGGGTCGGTGTTTACATATCGAGTAGTGAGGTTCTTGACCGTGTGGGCGTGTGTTTTTATTGTTCCATTCAAATTACAAAGAGGATCCTAGATATTCATGCAGTACTCGAAATTAGACTGTTCAGAAGAAATTATTGATATTTAGTGAGCATATTAGAACTGACTAGTTTTCAACGCCCATGTTTGTGGAGCTAGTGCGTGATTCCCTAGGTTATTATTTTATGTTTTTGAAGTTGTTGAACTAGAAGAATTTGTGCCTGTGGGCTGTTGGTCTTGTGCAGCCCTTGAAGCTTTGGAAATCCAACTTGTTGGTTTTACAACATGAGCATGGAAACCATTCCCCAAATATATTGATGGGCATGGCTTGCTTGTTCGCTGGCAATAATTGATGTATTTTATCTACTCTGTCCATATATTAAATAATCATTTGAAAAACTTAGGTTAATGAAGATTACCAGTCACATTTTGATTGAATTCTACTTATTATTTATTTACACTTTTTAGGAGGGTTTATCAAACTTAGTGATCAGTTTATGTAATGTAACCACTTTAGATTAATGAATCTACTTAATAGTTTTTGAAGGCAATTTGAAGTTTTGCTTTTCCTTAGATCTCACAATTACCGACTGGATGTTTCTAGGAAGATAGAGTTCATAGTTTCATTTGTGCAGTTTACTTGTTTATTTTTATAATTATAATCACTTCATATTCGCTTTTGTGCCCCTTTTATTCTGTTAGACACAGTTTTCTGAGCACTGTTGTTATTTTTATGCATAAAAAGTTTCCAGCATTTGAAGGATTTTTTAAGTTAATCATGAATTGTCATGAGATATTGTAAATGTTAATTTTTAATTCATAGTTTTTTTTGGTTGAATTCCAAATTAATAGTTAGTCTTAAATAAAGCACATGTCATGTCACACATTCATAGGACATGTAGTTGGACAGCTTGTATTTTAGCATTTTCAGGGTTTCACTCACAAAGATCTTGAAATTCAATAGTAGATTTCCTATTCTAGCACTTTGCTTATGTCATGATTTTTAGTACTTACTTACCTAGCAAAATTGAAAAAATTAGGAGCCAAAACAAGTCATTTTCCATTTGGTCCGGCTAGATCCTGACTGGATCTGGTGCAACTCAACAGAAAATAACCCCTCTAAATGGTATTTTTCTGAATTGGCTTTGTTTGAGTCATTATTTATTGGGTATTTTAACCTATAACAGAGTGCCATTTTTGCTATTCTCCCTGTAATTATTATTGTCAGGCTGCTGTGGTTTTTGTATAAGGGTGACTGAGATTCTAATAGCTATGTTCTTCATTATCTTGAATCTTTTTTCAAGTTTGTTGTGTGTATATTTGTATTGTAGTCACTTGTGTAGAATGCTGATTTTGCAGAAAAAGACAGTTAAGGGAAACAGGAAATAAATTTATGCATTCACATGTTTGTGTATATATTTGTATGGTAGTTGTGTAGAATGCTCTTTTTTGCAGAAAAAGACAGTTAAGGGAAACAGGAAATTAATTTATGCATTCACATGTTTGCTACTTACGTACTTATGTTTCTTTAATTTTTTTTATGAGCAAGAAAACTTTATGTTCTCCTTTCTCTCCAGTATTGTCTTAATGGTTAAAATATGCTTACTAATAAAAAAGGGGAGGGGTGGTTGGCGGCCCACTTTTGGAAGCTAGAAAAATATAAACATAAAATACAAGTTCTGTAGCTCCTATCTGTGCTGTCTCCTTTGGCTCTTCTAATTCTGCAGCTTGATTTTCTTAAGTTCGAGACTCAAGAACTTGTAATTTTTCTTACATGTTTTACTGATTAGCAATAGACCTGTTTTTTTGGGTATGCTTATGAATTTCTGATTCAAGCATTATCCTTGTTTTTTCAGGCAAAGGTGTTTATTTGACAGATTTTTTTTTTTTGCTGTGTAATGACGATAATTTATATTGGTCTTTGGTGTGCAAATATAGCTTATGATAAATTTTTTAAATGTAGGTTCGGGCTAAACACAAGGAAGTCTGTCTACACAAAGATAGTCCGTTGGGAGAAACAATTCTTGAATGCTACAATTGTGGATGTCGTAATGTTTTTCTCCTTGGATTTATTTCTGCAAAGACAGAAAGCGTAGTTGTCTTACTATGTCGTGAACCTTGTTTGAGTGTTAATGCGTTGAAGGACATGAATTGGGACCTTAGTCAATGGTGCCCCTTGATTGACGATAGGTGTTTCTTGCAGTGGCTTGTCAAGGTTACTATGTTACTTTTTGGTTAACTAATATAATGTTATACATGTTTTGTCGATCCATCTTCGATACATCTTGTTTTCTGCTGCAGATCCCATCTGAACAGGAGCAGTTAAGAGCTCGCCAAATAAGTGCACAGCAAATAAATAAGGTGGAGGAATTGTGGAAGACAAATCCTGATGCTTCCTTTGAGGATCTTGAGAAGCCTGGTGTAGATGATGAACCTCAGTCCGTGGCTTTGAAATATGAAGATGCATATCAGGTGTGCATTCAGGATGTCTTGCTTTTTTTTTACTTTCACATTTACAATTTCTATGGTATATACATGGGTCTTATTTATTACATTTCTTGTTTTGTCTCTTTGTCCTAGTATCAAAATGTATTTGCACCTCTTATTAAGCTTGAAGCTGATTATGATAAGGTAATTTTTGTTCTTTACTCCATTGTAAGATATTTTATATAGTTTCTTTGCCTTTCTTCTTCTGCTTGTACTTTTGGAACACTTCTCTAAGCAAGAAATTCTGATTGCTTTATGTTTCCTCACATCTTGTGTAATATGTTTTCTTCCCTGTATCTATATGTTGTTGTAGATGATGAAAGAATCACAAAGTAAGGACAATGTGACTATTCGATGGGATGTTGGTCTTAATAAGAAGCGTGTTGCCTATTTTGTATTTCCAAAGGTATACCTTTTTCTTAGTCTTCGATTTATTGCTGTTGTTGTACGTTGTATCCGCTGTCTTGTCTTATGTTCTTTATAATTTGTTTTCTAAGTTTTCTTTAGCACTTATACTTTCTGTGTGACGATAAACAATATACTGTAGGAGGATAATGAGTTGCGGCTTGTACCTGGTGACGAGTTACGATTGCGTTATTCTGGTGATGCTGCTCATCCTGCATGGCAGTCAGTGGGTCATGTGGTATGGATGAATGTTTTTTTTCCCCTCTATCTGTAGCGTATGAAAACGACCCTGGTTGTTTTATTTTAGTCTTCACATTTTGTCTTTATGCTATCAGTGAAACTGTTAATGTATGTTGGGTAAAAAATACTTGAAAAAATGGGCTGATAAATATAATAAAGAAAATTATTTTCAAATAATTAAACTTGTGCATACTTGTCTCTCTACTTGTCTCTCCACTATACTCATATTAGATCCAATTATCTTTTGACCAATGCCCAAATACACATTGCTCCTTTTCGAGAAGTAAAGGAAGCTCTATTGATTTTTATAAGCTATTGTTCTACTGTTCACTTGTTTAGTAATATACTGTATTGGCTATTTCTTTAAATTATTCAAGTATATGATGTATAAGATTCTTCATGTTTTATTTTTTAGATTAAGCTAACTGCACAAGAGGAGGTTGCACTGGAGCTTCGTGCAAGTCAGGTGAATTTAACATTACTTTGTGATGCTTGTATCGTGCTTTTATGCTTTTTATTTGGCTTTTTACTTATTTCTCTTCTTGTTTTCAGGGGGTTCCTGTTGATGTTAACCATGGGTTCAGTGTTGATTTTGTTTGGAAAAGTACAAGCTTTGATAGGATGCAGGGAGCTATGAAAACCTTTGCTGTTGATGAGACAAGTGTTAGTGGGTAAGTCTGCCCAAATTGGATTTGATTTGATGCCTTGTATTTCTATTTCCTTTCATATTTTTTTTCCATTTTTTCACCTAATTAGAAGATTTCCATGCTTAGGTTAGGATTGTGTATATTTTTTTTTATAGAACATGACAATGCACTTGGCTGTGGTTCTATTAGTTACTATTATTTGGAGTGTGCTTAAGAATGGGTTGGTAACAGAAATCCTAATAAACAACACCTACTATGCTACCAAAAACAGAGTAACAAAGAGTTTGCATTCCTTCAGAATGTTTAGTAACACAAACACCAGTGTAAACAAAATTACCCCCCAAAAGGAGCACCCTCCTTTTCAGTCTTACGTCAATGTGAAAGTGTAAGCTGAAAAAAGCCCCACCACAACAGAGACCTATTTATTAAGCCAAACCGCATACTTAATAATCAGTTACAACTAGTAACAATTTAACCACTTTTACTTTTTCTTTATAATAGACCTGTAAAGGCTGTTCTCACTCCTTTTCGGTCCTGCCACCATTTCTAACAGACTGTAAACTGTATCAGGATTTTTGTTTGTTTTAACTTTTAAATAGTTGATTATGACTTTTTGTTGATTTTTTTACAATTTCTGATTATTATGTAGGTATATTTATCATCACTTACTGGGTCACGAAGTTGAGGTTCAGATGGTGCGAAATGCTTTGCCTCGTCGCTTTGGTGCACCTGGGCTTCCGGAGCTGAATGCATCTCAAGTATGTTGTTTCTTCAGATATGTTACCCCTGTTTAATGTGTATCTTTCTATTATGTTTAATATTGCTCTCTTTTTTTCCTGCTATAGTCTGGCCATGGCTGTTGGCAAATTAGTTGCTGCTTTTGGGTATGCTTTAGGAGTTGGGAGGGAACATTTGTGTGAGGGAATGTAATAAATGCTTGCCCTTGATTGTTCGAACTTGATGAGCAAACAATGCTTTAAAAAAAAGGGAAATAAAAATATATAATGCACTTCTTTACTAATTTACTATTGTGTCAGCATTGAATTTTAACAATGTGACCATTATATTTATTTTTGTGAGGGATTGTAATAAATGCTTGCCCTTGATTGTTCGAACTTGATGAGCAAACAATGCTTTAAAAAAAGAAAATAAAAATATATAATGCACTTCTTTACTAATTTGCTTTTGTGTTAGCATTGAATTTTAACAATGTTTTGGAAAAATGTATTTTGACCATTATATTTATTTGTAATGTTCGGATGTATAGCTTAATAATTTGTTGCATACCTTGTCAATTTTGAAGTATTAAAGAACCTGAATAGAACTGGGAAAAGGCCTTGTCAGCTTACCATATTATTTTGTATCTTGTAAAATTGTAAAAAAAGTTCACTTATCATCAATGTTTGTAGGTTTTTGCTGTCAAGAGTGTTCTTCAGAGGCCTATTAGTTTGATTCAAGGACCACCTGGAACTGGTAAGACTGTAACTTCTGCAGCACTTGTATATCACATGGCCAAGCAAGGCCAGGGACAGGTATGTTCTTAAATGTTTCCTTGATATCATTAGTTTTTCTGCTGTGTTTCTGTTCATTTATTGCCATCCCCTCACAACTTATTTTTCAGGTTTTGGTTTGTGCACCCAGTAATGTAGCTGTTGACCAGCTAGCTGAAAAGATTAGTGCTACTGGATTAAAGGTATAGTCAATGTTAATTGTGTTATGTATAAAAAAAAGTGAAGGTCTTGTCTAATACAAATCTTCCATTCAAGGTTGTGAGGCTTTGTGCAAAGTCAAGGGAAGCTGTCAGTTCTCCTGTTGAGCATTTAACTCTCCACTATCAGGTTAGTGCCTTCCACTAATATTCTTTTCATATCATGACTACACGCAGTATACTTCTGTATTGCATAATGCATTTTGAAATTGTGAATCACTGCATGATGCATGTGAATGTTAATGGTGTCTATTGTAATTGTAGGTTCGACATCTGGACACATCTGACAAGAGCGAACTTCATAAGTTGCAACAGCTGAAGGATGAGCAAGGTCTTGGTGCCTTTTTAAAACTGTTATAGCCTCATTTCGTTAACTTTTGTACATCCTGTTTTATCCAAATATCTATTTGCAAGTTTTACATCTGTTAGGGATTAAGTAGAAACTGTGCCTTTTCTGCTTTTCAATGTTCTGTTGTTTGTTACTGACAATGCTATGTTTTAAGTTGTACTGGGTAAAAATGACATTTTGTTTCATCATATTTCAGGTGAACTTTCCAGCAGTGATGAGAAAAAATACAAAGCTCTTAAGCGAGCAACAGAGAGGGAGATTTCTCAGAGTGCAGATGTGATCTGCTGTACATGTGTTGGTGCTGGAGATCCTCGGCTTGCAAACTTTAGGTTCCGTCAGGTTGACATACAAATCCTTTTTATGTCTAACTTTCATTCTCAATCACTTTCTACACTATTTTTCATTAATATTTTTTCTATTTTTTTTTTCTGCAGGTGCTTATTGACGAGTCTACTCAAGCAACTGAACCCGAGTGCCTCATACCTTTGGTCCTAGGAGCAAAGCAGGTATTTTGTTAAATATGTACATGCAGTTGTGTGCCCTTCGGTTGTTGATGTTTTGAACAAGATGTTTTTCTTTAGGTTGTTCTTGTTGGCGATCATTGTCAGCTTGGTCCAGTTATTATGTGCAAGAAAGCAGCCCGTGCTGGATTAGCACAGTCACTTTTTGAACGCCTTGTTCTACTTGGTGTTAAACCAATTAGGTTGCAGGTAAAGGTCCTTTTAAGTATTGTTCATTGGTTTTATAAGAGCCTGTAGTGTTCCATGCTGAATTTGTTTAGTTCGAATTTTTTTTTCTAATTTTTTTACTATACTAACTGAATTTTTTGGTTTTATTATCTCAAACATCAGGTTCAGTACCGTATGCATCCATGTCTTTCAGAATTTCCCTCAAACAGCTTCTATGAAGGCACCCTGCAAAATGGAGTTACTGTTAATGAAAGGCAATCATCAGGAATCGATTTTCCATGGCCAGTTCCAAACCGTCCTATGTTTTTCTATGTTCAGGTACTTTTAAGACATGTGTGTTTATGTTATTTTCTTTTGTTATTACCGAAATATTCCTATCATAATCCACACCATCTTGTCAATTTTTGTGGTTCTTTTGTTTTGTGCTTGTCATTTTGTGCCTTGTTCATACCAAAATGTACCTACCTGTTTTGTAGATGGGACAAGAAGAGATAAGTGCCAGCGGAACATCTTATTTAAATAGGACCGAGGCTGCAAATGTTGAAAAGATTGTAACTACTTTCTTAAAAAGTGGTGTGGTTCCAAGCCAGGTATCTTTCGTACTGGAAATTAAGCAGAGGGGTTTACACTAACACTGTTAAAGTTCATATTAATATTAATATTCGTTTAAATGCTTTAACAGATTGGTGTTATAACACCTTATGAAGGACAAAGAGCTTATATTGTGAACTATATGTCTAGAAATGGTGCTCTCAGGCAGCAGCTTTACAAGGAGATCGAGGTTTGAGACAGATATCTTTAGTTCTATGTTCTATCTCTGTTCTTGTTGCAGTTGCTACATGAGTTTTGTTCTTTTCAGGTTGCTAGTGTTGATTCTTTTCAAGGAAGGGAGAAAGACTACATCATTCTTTCTTGTGTTAGAAGTAACGAACATCAGGTAGGTGAACTTATCCTTTGTTTGTTGCCTTCAAAGTTTTCATGCTTCGCATATCTTCATTTTGCGTCATTATTTAGAATGATTGATTTGACTTCTATACCCTTTCTGTAGGGTATTGGATTCCTGAATGATCCTAGGAGACTCAATGTTGCTTTGACTCGAGCAAGATATGGTATTGTTATTTTGGGAAACCCTAAAGTTTTGAGCAAGCAGCCTTTGTGGAATAGTTTATTGACTCACTACAAGGTAGTTTTTTGTTTTGAGGTTTTATCTGTTTCTTTAAAGCTTTATGGGACATAGCAGAAGTTAGAATTTAATTTGAAATGTTTGTGCTAATTGTAGAATTATGATAAGAGTTTTCTCATAAGGGATTTCACATTGATATCCTTTTTTTTCCATACAGGAACATGAGTGCTTAGTTGAAGGGCCTTTAAATAATTTGAAGCAAAGTATGGTTCAGTTTCAGAAACCCAAGAAGGTAGGTGCTCAAGGATGGTATGGTGTTGATTTATTTGCTTTGTGCATGTGGTAAGGGTCTGTTAATGCATTCAGGTGGGGTGTTTTTCTGGTGAGGTATTTGTTTATTGAGATGGTTAATATCTTTTTCATGGTTTATTTTGATTCAGATTTATAATGAACGAAGGCTTTTTTATGGAGGTGGACCTGGAATTGCGGCTAATGATAATTTTGGTTCTGTTGGATCTGGAGCTGGAACAAGTTCAGATCGGAGGAGCAGTCGAGGAAGGGGTATGAACATTATCCTAGTGTAACTTTTTGTTGGACAGGGTTGTTTTTTTCCAAAAGCACTTTTAGGTCAACCTTGTGGTCTTATTATATATGTCCTGATTAAGAGTACCTGTGATTTATAATTTTTTAAATTTTAACATTTTAAACACCTGCCTGATGGAGGTTTTGATATTTTAATTTAGAGTGTATGTATGTCAACAATTTTTCTGTTAACTGTAGGGTCTTATATACCTCCTGGTCCACCTAATGGAACTCATAAGCCTGGAGTGCATCCTGCTGGATATCCTGTCCCAAGGGTTCCCTTGCCTCCCTTTCATGGTGGTCCCCAATCTCAACCATATGCCATTCCATCACGTGGGGCCGTTCATGGACCTGTTGGGGCAGTTCCTCATGTTCCATCCCCAGGGAGTCGGGGCTTTGGTGCTGGTAGAGGTAATTCTGGTGCTCCAATTGGCAATCATCTTCCACACCAACAAAGCACCCAACAGCCTATTGGTAATATTGGATCTACCTTTAACTTCCCTACTCTAGAGAATCCTAACAGCCAGCCATCTGTTGGTGGTCCTTTATCTCAACCTGGGTTTGCAAACAATGTACGTACTTTCATCATGCTAGCTTAATATGTTCTATCTTCATATCTTAAAGTCATCTTTTGTCTGGGTTATGACTATTTTTTCTATTGGATATTAGATGCCAGTTCAAGGGGCTGGCCAGTCATTTCGTGACCAATTTTCTATGCCTGGAATGTCCCAGGTATTTATTGTGACTTGGTAGAAGCTTGATATTGTTTCTATGTAAAATTGGGTCATTTTTTTGTATTTTGGTTTAAATTTACCATCAGGACTTTTTGGGCGATGACTTCAAAAGCCAGGGATCTCATGTTCCTTACAATGTCACTGATTTCTCTACTCAGGTTTGTGAACTACTGTTAATATTTTATGAACTATATTTGTTCTTTAGAATTAAATTTGCTTTATCAGTCCTGCAAAACAGGGTGCAGAGCTTTGTCCTTCCCATTGATTAAATCCTATCAGTTAGATGTTCATGTTCATTTGTTGTTTTTGTACTGACACTTTGACCACCTTAAGGCTTCTCAAAGTGGATATGCTGTTGATTTTGCCACACAAGGAGCACAAGGTGGATTCCATGGGAATTTTCTTAACCAGAATTCTCAAGCTGGATATTCTCGTTTTGGTTCTGGAAACGACTTTATGTCTCAGGTTGTTGAAGATTCTAGTAATTAGCATCCCCCCCTTCTATCTGTGTTGCCTTGTCCTTCCTTTTCTGATTTTCCTTTCTTTTAATTCATAGGACTACATGGGCCATGGATCACAAGGTCTTTTTACTCAGGTGGGATTCAATGATCCGTTGCAAGATGATTCAACTCAAAGCCATTTTGGTGTGGCCAATGCCAACCCTCTTCAGTCCCAGGTTTTTTGTAGTTCCAACCTTTCTATTAGAAGTGATGTAATTACGAAATTTGAAAGGCTGTGATTGTTTTACTGTTTGTCATTCCCGTTTGATTTACTCAACCCCATAGTTTTTCCCCTGGTAAATTCTGTGGGTTCTTTGTACAGATGAATTCTCTCTACTCCCAACCTTTTGCTCACTACAACACACAGCCGCTTAACATGCAAGCTTCACAACAGCAGTCTCAGACTCAGAACTCCCAAAATCAGAAAATCCACTATAACGGTTGAGGAACTTATTGTGGCTTTGATGGGTTATATAGTCTTTGCAATCAACAACTGGGTTTGTGCCTGTCTTTTGTGCTGAATTACGTTTGCAAGAGACATCCGAAGGATTGCCTTGGGATAGCTATACCGAAGGATTGGTATATATGATTTGAGTTGATGGAATTTTGGGGCATTACAAAGATACAAGCAGGCGCATCCCGGGCTGAAAAATGATAAGATAACCCCCTTTACCTTACTGAAGTTTTGTATTGTTTGGGATTAAGGTGAAAAAGTTCGAGAAAGCATTACATGGAATGGTTTTGTCGAAAGGGTTTCGATCTTGAAGTGGAAGGGCGGTTTTCCATGTCGGTGAAATACTGAATATAGTAATCCATACGGCAGCAATTATCGCCAAGGAAGTTATTGTACAGAAAGCAGGGATGCGGTGAACCCTTTCAGCTCTTCCTGACATGTAATTTAAACTCGATTTTATAAACACTCCACATGTTGAATGTTATATTATGCAACTGCTGCCACCCGGAATTTTCTGTGGCATATAAAAGTGTGATAGTTGTTTTCCATGTAAAATAGTATCTTATATTTGCAACAACATCTGAGTGCTTTGAGTAGTAATTAAGCAAAATGGATATTTCAATCTTCCTGGAGTTGGAATTTACAAATCTTAAGAACTGTATTGCTTTCAAAGCATGACGTGCAAATTTAATTTTAACAGTTAATAGTATGGTTCTTTGAAAGTATCAAGGTGTTGACATTTGTTTCGGTTTTTATACTTGTAAGTGATAATGGCATAGGCCGATTTAAATGTTATGTTAACTAGCATTTTCAAAGATTCCTGACTACAAAGAAGTTCAGTCTCAAAGTGGTGCCGAAGTTAGAATCAGTACAAAGTAATTTTATCATTGTATTTTTAAAATAGGTTTTTACTGGAAATTATCAGCTATTTTCCTATTCAAATCCCTTCTACGTCCTAGCTTTTGTAATGCAACATTTGTGGTTGACATCAATGGGGATTTCTTTTTAGACCTCTTAGGAAGGCTTGTTCAGTCCAGGACTGGCTTTCAGATCTGAAATTTACTTTTGGAATGGAAAATCTTGAATCTACTCTTACTAGAAAGCACTTTCAATTTTGAAAATTTGGGAAATTTCTGTATCACTTAATCCAGAAGAGACAACACAAATATGGAGACTAATTGTGTCATAATTGTCTATTGTAACCCACTATAAAATACTTCTTTACCCAAATGCATAAATTTTAAAATTTGTATGAATGTGAGTAAATTGTGTTTGGAAAAATAATTTCTAAATGAAGATATTATATTTTCAATCACATCTTTTTTACGACAAATTATATTACTCATGTTTTGAGTTTTGTATTTTAGAGAAATTGTTTATAGTCTATTATTATGTTGTTATTAAGATTAAAATTGTGAAATATGATCTTTTACATGGCTTTCTTCGATTTTATGCTCACGAAGAAATTGTGCCTTGAGTATATCCTTCTCGCATTTTCGTCAAATCACTAAAAATAAACTAGTTTCAAACACCTGTTATTTATTTTTAAATATCTATTTTTTCAAAATCGTGCTTTCCACAATTATTTTTTAAATAGTGTTGAAACACGTTTTCCAAATAGTTGTAGGTTTTTATATATTAATATGCTTCTAAGTATGGTAAAAAAAGTGAGGATGTAACCTCTGATAGATTGAATCTTACATCTCTCTTCTTATGTGCGTGTGATTATTCGTTTATTGCATTTATTTCTCCACATTTTGTCCATGTAGCCCTTTAAACATTTATTTCTTCTATATGACAACAGACAATGATCATCATGTTGGCATGCACCATCAACCATGCTCTTCATTCACTACAACCAATACAAAATCAAACTACATGTTTCCAATGGGACCATGTCAGATTCTACACATATTATAACATAAAGTTGATGTAAACATTCTTTTTATCTGTGAGTAGACTTTAACTAATTAAGAGTCTATTTTAATTGGTATTAGTTATTAGTTAGGTATATTGTATTATTGGTTGGATCATCTTTCCTTATTATGCTCAATATTTTTAATATAAGTACTAAAAAATATCATTTAAAAAAACAAATAAACAAATATTAATTAGTCATATACATATTTTAAGCATAATTTATCTAAATACTTAGAAAAGTAAATTTGTCCAGTAATCAACAAATAATTATACCATATAAATAAATAAATAAATAAAAGTCTAATGTTGAAATTAATTGATACACGTCTACATTAAAGTTTTAAATCAAATATGTCAAAAACAATTTTATCTAACTTATCCTTATTTTAGGATTGATGAATATTTTGTTCCGATTGGGTGAGAGTAGGAAAACAAAAGGTGATTTTTTAATTAAGAGAAAAGATTAAAG
>Ga0123341_1002250_pt1 | contig 15691 bp, 20 predicted proteins | sample Turbeapinknodule_FD_89959 | JGI IMG/M metagenome (GOLD analysis project Ga0123341, IMG submission 89959) | Root nodule microbial communities of legume samples collected from Mexico - Turtle bean Mexico pink nodule | ecosystem: Host-associated > Plants > Roots > Nodule | place: Mexico: Nepantla... | reverse complement strand
TCCCTGAAAGTTTGCTAAGGTACGCATTAATTTAGTTTATGTTTCGAACGCTTTAAAGCACTTTAAATGCTTTAAACGTTTTAAACGCGTTGAACGTTTTTATACGCTTTAAATGCGCTTTAATACACTTTAAATGCTGGAGGTGTTTAAAAGGGGCTTTAGACGTTTGAGATGGGGGATCCGGTTTTTGGACCTAATTCTCACAGTTTACACACACACACAGAGAAAACCCTAGTTTTCTGGTTAGCGCACCCACTGTACGCACAGGAAGTTAGGGAAGAAAAGCACTAGTTATTCAGTTACTCAGTTTTTGGACCACCTTCAGAACATCCTTTCACGGTGTTCCGATACGGAGGTGCGTCCCTTTGGTGTTTCTCGCTAGCAGACTTGATCGTCGGAGTGCAAACGGCCGCGAGTGCGCCCCTTTGTCCACTTCTTTTCAGGTACTCACAGACGGAGCAGAACGAAGGTGCCCTAACTCGCGAGGACAAGCCACGCACAAAGACGCATCCGGTCAACCGGCCGGAACACTTAACATAAACTAAGAAGCGCAAATGATGTTAAGCCCTGACCGTTGATCAAAACACGTGTGCGCAGTTAAAACAGGCTCAAAGATGCGTCACTTTAGCACACTATTCACGTCGTGTCATACAGAGTCACGTAGGTCACCTGGGGCGAGAACTTAGTCTCTTCGCTGAACAAGTTACAACTCGAGACTGGGGGGCTTGTGTATCGACCAGCTGTTGGGCGTCGTTGACCATTAGTAATGTTGGGGCCACGTAAGCGGGGTTTCGCGAGCGGCGTGGGTTAGTGTCTCGCGAGGCACGTGCTCCAAGGAACCAAAGAGTGGTCAGACATCGGTCACCAGGATGTATCGACGTGCCACTAGGCAGTATGGAGATGTTGGACATTAGGGACTTGAACAGCAGAGCTGGGCCACGAGAGGTGGATCCCAGACCACACACCAGTTATCAGTAAGGGATGAGCCTAGGTCACAAGAGTGCATGCGTGTGGAGTAGATGACGCGTTCAGGCATAACACGAGTGTAAAGCCACTGGAAAGGATACGACCTTCGAGGGTCACATTCCAGGGGTGAGCTGCATGCATGGCACGTGAACAGCTAGTGCGCTCCCAGGACGGATGACCCCAAAGATCAGGTGCACGAGGAGGCATCCAAGTGGTCATTCTGTCAGAGGTTGCACTCCAGTTAGGGAACCCCACGTGATAGGTTATCCTAAGAGTGGGTAACAGTGATGCTGGGTCCACCCCCGCAGGAAGCTTATTTTGGGTAACAGAAACAGTGGAAACCCTAGGCTATATAAAAGGAAGTAACAAACTTAGTAAGTTACGCTATTCATTTACGCCGCTTAACACACACAGAGCTTTACGCTTAATAGTTTTGGTGTTTCCTAGCCCTAAATTTCACTTGAGCGTCGGAGTGCAAACGGCCTCTAGGGCGGCCTTTGTCTTTGTGTTTCAGGTGTTCAATCGGAAGGAAAACACAAGTGAACACAGGGATTCTTGGGCGTTAGATTGTCGTAGACGTTCGAAGGCGTTTCCGATCAACCGGCAGGAACAAAGGGATATGCAGGAGTCATATCAGTGATTGATCTCTAGCATCAAAGGCCATTCGTGCGGGATACTATTTGCCAACCATAAGGGAAGATAGCACGAGGTACACACAACAGTGCAAACAATGTCAGCAACACGCTGACTGGCACAAGGCGCCACCAGAAGAGTTCAGATCGATTTACAACCCTTGCTCGTTCCATACTTGGGGAATCGATACACTGAGACGTTTCCCTCTGGCGATATGGCAGATGAAGTACCTCGTGGTCGCCATAGAATATTTCACGAAGTGGATAGAGGCCGAGCCAATGGCGCAGATTACGACCCACAAGATTCAACACTTTGTGTGGAAGAACATAGTATGCCTCTTTGGAGTACCGAAACGGTTGGTTTCTGATAATGGCACCCAGTTCGCAAGCCAAAAACTGGGAAAGCTATGTACAGAAATTGGGACGAGGCAGGTGTTCACATCAGTCGAGCACCTCCTGACAAATGAGCAGGTTGAGTCTGCCAACCGAGTCCTGCTGAGAGGTTTGAAGAGATGGTTGGAGAAGGCCAAAGGGACCTGGGTAGAAGAAGTCCCTAGAATTGTGTGGGCTTACCACACCACTCCCAAGTCCACCACCAGAGAAACACCCTTCAGCTTGGTGTATGGGTCATACGCGATGATTCCCATAGAGATCCAGGAGAACTCGCCACGCTTCCAGGACTTCATGGTTGAAGAGTCCAATGAAGAGAGAAAGGTGAACCTGGACCTTCTGGATAAGTAAGGGAGGAAGCAATAATCAAAGCTGAAGCCTTGAAGAGGAGGGTGGAGTACAAGTACAACTCCAAGCTAAGACCTCGCCAGTTCCAGGTCACCGACCTGCTGATGCGAAAGGCCTACCCATACCAGCTAGAGAACAAGCTGTCCCCCAAGTGGACTGGTCCTTTCAGAGTGACAGAGGCCCTTGGGAATGGGGCATACAAACTTGAGACAATAGAGGGCGGTGCGATTCCTCGAACATGGAATGCGACCAACCTCAAATTTTACTTCAGTTGAACTATTAGCATTGTACGTTGTTCTTGCCGGTTGACTCGATTGCCTTCATACGTCCACGACGATCACACACCTGAAATTGCAAAGACAAAGGGGCGCCCTAGAGGTCGTTTGCACTCCGACGCTCAAGTCAATACTAGGGCTAGGAAACACCAAAACACTTAGCCGTAAAGCTCTGTGTAATTTGTGTGTGTGTTCGTGTAAATTTTGCTTACCTTATTAGGTTTTTTACTTCCCCTTATATACTCTAGGGTTCCGCTGTTTCCGCTACCCGTATTAGGGTTTTTGAGGGTGTGCCTTAGCGCCGCTATCACCCACTCTTAAGGCAATCTAGCGTGTAAGGCTCCCTTACTGGAGTGCAATCTCTGACGGGATGAACACCTGGGTACCAACTTGTGCACCTAATCTCTGGGACCATCCGTCTTGGAAGTCCCCTAGCTGTTCATGTGCCATGCATGCAGCTTACCACTGGAACGTAACCCTTATGGGCCTTAGTTCTTCCAGTGGCTCCTTACTTGTGCTACGCCTGAATGCGCTATTCACACCACACGCATGGGCTATTCGTGATCTAGGCTTCTCCCTACTGATAACTGGTGTGTTGTTTGGGATCCACCTTTTGTGGCCCAGTTCCGCTATTTGAGTCACCGATGTCCGATATCACATTGCCCCTCACTATGTTGCTGAGGATGCATCAGCACATCCTGGTGATCGACACTCTGGGCGTACCGTTTGCGAGGCACTTTGGGCGTACCACTTGTGGGACCCAGCTTACGTGACCGACGTCTGACCACTCCTCGATATCCTGGGCGTGCCATCTGCAAGGCACTGGCCCATGCCACTCATGGGACCCAGCTTACGTGGCCCCACCTCTACTAGCAGTCAACTACGTCCGAGGACTGGTCTGTACACAAGTCCCCCAGTCTCGAGCTTTTAACTTGTTTAGCGAAGAGACTAAGTCCTCACCTCTGGCAACCTACGTGGCTCTGTGTGACGGGACATGAATAGTGCACCAAAGTGACACTTCTCTGTGCCCATTTTAATCTGCGCACACGTGTCTTGATCAACGTCCAGGACTTAACGTCGCTTGCGCTTCTTTGTTTACGTTAAGCATTCAAAAACGCGCGCTCCAATCACTGTTCCATCACTTCTGAAACTCCTTTGCACGCTTCATCTTCTTCCTTTGAGCGCTCTTACTTCTCTTTCTCCCAAAAACCAGAGCTTTCAACCTTCATCAATCAAAAGGTATGATTTTTACCCATTGATCGCTAGTTAAAATCCTTGTCCGCCCCTATGGGGTCAGTTACGAGTTTCTCCTTGGGCTAGAAGTCTTGAGACTAGGTAGGATGGTTCGTAGAGAACGCCTCCCTCTTGAGTGAGAGCACCGAGATGGAGACAGTATGGTCCAACGGTTGAACCCTCCTATACCTCAGTGTGGTTAGATTGAGGTCGGATACGAACTTCTCCTTGGGTTAGAAGACTCAAAGTTGGGATATGATGATGAAAAAAGAGCGCTTCCCTCTTGAGTGAGAATGCCAAGGCGAAGAAAACACAGTTCACCAGTGGCATCAGCAAGACATCTCCTTATTGAGTAAAGAAGGAGCGAAATCAGTCATTGGATCTCTCTCTCTCTTGTCTTGTAAGGCAGGTTTGAAGAGCGGCAATAAGGAATTCCCTTATCTTTGTGTAACCAAGGTAAGGCCAATTAAGGGTTTGTGTGCAGATCACCACCACCTTAAGCCACTAAAGGGTCGAGGAAGGTAAGGTCGAGCAGGTGGTGGGCAAGCGCGCTACCTAAAGTATGAATGTTCGTCAGGCGCGTTGTTAGCAATGTAGTACAAGACACGACAGTTAGCAACCAAAGCGAAGAAAGCAAATTAAGGCAAACAGGTTCATAAATAAAACAAAGTATATATACATATTATATATTGTTCATCAGAAAACCAAAGTCCTACACCAAAGTTCTACAAATTGAGCAAGTCAGATTCTGGGTGCGAGCTGCCCATCAACAACCCGTTTCAACGTTGCGAATGGGTGAGATGTCCATCTCAGGGTGCACGCAGGCAACCTGAGCAAGGGCATCCTCGAACCCTGCTCCATAGGCGTCAGTGACATCCTCGATGAGCTCCGCCTCAGTCTTTTTGAAGAGCTCAGCTTGTTGGGCAAGCTCACCTTCCACGCGGCCAAGCTGGACTTCTTGCTAGGTGGCCCTTTCTTCCAGTTTGGCCATCCTGGCCTTCGTCCCCTCTTCCTGCTCTTCTAGATCAATGTCCCTATTGCACAGAGGTAGGATCTTCGCCTCCAACTGAAGGGTCTCCTGACCCTTGTCGAATAGCAACTTCTTGGTATGCTTCTCCGATTGACAGAGGCTGCTCAGCTCTTGGGTCAAGGTCGTTTCGCGGTTGGCGAAGGTCTGGGCGTGGCGAGCAAGTTCTTCCTTCATCCATGCCTCCGCCTGGATCACGAAGGCAAGGGAATTGACGAGGAATTCCCCAAGACTCTAGCCCATGCGATCCTTTACCGTGTCTCTGCCCAAGGCTTTCGCCGCCTCCCTCTCTTGGAAGCATTTAAGGTCATGTTGGATTACGGTGGGGAGCTCAGGGGCGGGGGGTACTTGATCACCCCCAGGAGTGTTCTCCCCATTGCCTTCGAGCGCGAGGAGTCCGCAAGGAGAGGAGGCGCTGGGGGGATTCTCCCTGAATGAAGGGCGGTGGCCGTCAGTATGCAAGGGGTAAACCAGTGGATGCACAAGCATGAAAAGACAAAGTACGTGATGTGTAAGCTAACAACAGATATGCAAAGCGAGGCGAGGAAAGTTAGAAACAAGTACCAATGTAGCCCTTGAGGTCTGAGGAGCTATAGTCGTACTTAATCAGTTGGGCGGTGTTAAACACCACTCCCAAGCTTGCGAGGACTTGGCAGAGCTCGCGATCAGGGGGAGTTAGTTCCTCGAGACCCCTGGGCTTCTTGAACATTAGCTTCCCCACCCAGTAGAGTGGGAACCTATCTAATAGGGTGGGATCGTGGGCGCTGCAGCACACCTTTTGAAGCCCTTATAAGATTGTTGGAAGAGGATTAGGAGGACTCTCCCCCGACCCCACAGAAGCTTACCCAAAGCTTTTTCTCTAGGTTCTTGGCCTCGAAAAAGTGAAGGAAGACGTTCACCGAAGGAGTGTGCCCCAGATGGTTGCACAGAATGGCAAACGCCCTCACGAAGGCCCAGCTGTTCGGGTGCAGCTGGGCAGGGGCCACGTTTATCTCAGTCAAGAGCGCCCGATCGAACCCCGTGAGCAGCAATCGGAGTTTGATTCACATGAAAACGGTGGAGTATAGGAAGAAAAAGGGTTCTCCATCGTCAGTGCGATCATCAGCACATACCGGTTCGCCTTTCGCACAGTGTCGAAACGATACGTAAGCTCTCTTTCCCTCCAAAATACGCGACCCTTGGGATCAAGCTCTTCATCTCGATGTTTCCGCACGTCTTCGCTGGAGGTAAGCGAGGAAGTCTCGACGAGGAGGTCATCAGAAGCCCAAGGGTACAGGGCTTTGTAGTCAATGTTGGGAGGAGGGTTGGAGGTTGTTTTTGTTCTGGCCATCTTGAGGAAAGCTAAAAAGGGAGAGGAGAAAGGAAGAAAACCGAAGGTTCAGAAGAAGCGGCGTGACTCGATGAACCAGAAACACAAACTCAACAAACCGAAGAACGCAAACAGTGTAGAAGCAGAAAACCTAAAGCACAAAAATCTTAAACAGTCCCAGAGCAGTTATCGCATGTTATGGGCAGCGGATTCGTGAAACGAAGGCAAGTCATGAAGTAAAAATCATAACTTTAAGCAGTTGAGGGTAGAAGGTAGTGATTGATGAGGGAAAAGCAAGAGCGTTCGAAGAGAAGAGAGAATGATCGAAGAGAGTTTTCAGTGAAGTGATGGAACAGTGAAGAAGCGCGGGTTTTTGAACGAGTTAACGTAAACAAGGAAGCGAAGCGGCAATAAGACCTGACCGTTGATCCAGCCACGTGTGTGTTAGAATGGATGGCTTTAAACTAGAAGGGGGGTGAATGATTTAAAGAGGGTTTTCGCAAACTTTTAAGATAAGAATGAAATTACTTCGAGAAACAAATGATAAGGAATCCAGTTTGCCAAAACACAAAGCAAAAACAACAGCACCAGAAAAACAATCGGTTGTACTTTTTTATTGCAAGGGTTTAATATAACTTTTTTTTTAAAAAAAAAATTAGTTATACTTTTAGTTGTTCACTGTCCACACAATTTTAATCTTTTGTATAGTTTAATTGTATTAATTTAACTCCTTTAATATTATACAAATAATTTTGTTTTCATATTTTAATTATATTAATTGTAACATTCTGTTCCCGCCGATTGACTCGAACACCTTCGTGCGTCTCTACGAACTGCACTTCAAGAACCCCTTCGCTTCTGTTCCAACGTTCTCCTTCCTCCACCATGAATACCTGAAACAGAGAGACAAAAGGCACCCTCGCGGCCGTTTGCACTCCGACGATCAAGTCAGCTATTGGATAGGAAACACCAAACACTTCTCATCACAGAACACCGTAAGGTCAATGTTCAGAGAAATGCGTAACTGAATCGTAACTGAAAATGCTCACTTCTGCTCAAATGTCTTAGAATGTGTAAGACGTACCTTATTCTGTTTATCGTAAACCTTATATAACTTCATGATGTTTTTTGTCCACGTGTCAGCCTGAGACTTGCGCATTCTGTGGGCGCTCCTTAGCAACATTGTTCCCAGTCTTAAGGCCTTCTCAATGTGTAAGATTGCCCTGTCAAAGTGCAACTCGCGCAGGGATGACTGCATGGGTGCCAACTCATGCTCCCATTCTTTGAGTCATCCGCCCTGGGAGTTCCCTGCCTTCCTCACGTGCCATGCATGCGGATCACCTTCTGGGACGTGACCCTTTCATAGGTCGTCTCTGTCCTAGTGGCTTTCCAGCGGTGGTGCGTACTGTCGCGTCCCTACACCTCATGCACAGATCCTTCGTGAGTTGGATCTCTCCCTTCTGGTACTATGGGTGTGGCTTGAAAACCACCTTTCTTTATCTATTTTTACTGTCGGGGATGCCGAGGCCCAAGGCCTCCACGCCCCTACCGTGCCGCATCGTAATGTGTCATCTCCTCCACGGTTATCCTTACTCGTGGGTATCAGGAGGGGACTCCTCCCTGGCCTGCCAAACTCCCTGAGCGCCTTTATTATGCTGAGCCTGGGAGATGCCCGAGGCCGGTGAACGCCCGAGGCCGTGGACCTTAAAGAAGACTCATTTCTGCCCTGCAGTACTTTCTAATGGATCCCTCTCTCGGGGTCCCACCATGTTGACTTTGGTCAACGCCCGAAGACCGTATGGTACACATGCCCCCCAGTCTTGAGTTGACAACTTGTTCAACGAAGAGACTACGGTCTCGCCCTACCGTCCTACGTGGCATTCTGTGACAGGACAAACACAGTGCGCTGAAGTGACGCCTTCCTGTTCATACTGTATTCAACAGACACGTGCCCATATCGTGCGTTTGGGACTTAACGTCGTTTGCGCTTCTCAAGTTTACGTTAAGTCTTTCAAAATCATGCGCTCCAGGCACTGTTCCATCACTTGCGCTTGTTCTTACACTCTTCATCTTCTTCCTCGAGCTTTCTCTGATTCCTTCTTGGAAAAACCAAAACTTTCGCTGATCAACCACTAAAGGTATGATTTTTATGCATTGATTGCTCTTTACTCTTGCTCTTATGTACTGATAAAATGCCTGGGACTGTTTAGACTTCTTTTATTTTTGAATCTTCCTCTGCATCTTCTTCGCTCCCCTGTTTCTGGGTTTTCGCTAGAATAGGGTTTTTCTGAACTTCTCGTTTCGCACCGTAGTTTTCCCCTTGTTGAACCTTTGTTTCTTCCTTTCTTTGTTTTTCTTAGCTTCCCTTCATCATGGCGCAGACTAAAGTCACTGCCAATCCTCCTCCACCTAGCATCAGCTACAAACCCTTGTACCCCTGGGCTTCTGGCGAACTCCTCACCGAGACCTCCTCCGTAACCTCCATTGCTGGCTGGAGGGCTCACCTAGATAGTGAACCTGACTTTAAAGGCAGGGCGTTCGGAGAGAACATGATGCCTACATCTTTGTTCACCCTTGCACAGCGGGGGAACCTGTTTGTGTCGATAACCGCTCCAACAATGGGGAACCCTTCTTCTTTTTCTACCAAACCGTATTCAAACGCATCAGGAAACGTCTCCCCTTCACCAGTTTTGAGAGGGAGCTTCTCACTGAAATTAACGTGGCCCCGGCTCAGCTGCATCCCAACAGTTGGGCCTTCATCAGGGTTTTCACCATACTCTGCAACTACTTCGGCCACGCCCCCTCAGTAGATGTCTTTATGCATTTCTTCGAGGCCAAGAACCCAGGGAAGAACCTTTGGGTTAGCTTTAGTGGGATAACTGGGAGATTCATCATCTCCCTGTTCCTGTAATCCTATAAAGGATTTAAAGGAAAGTTTTTCAGGATATGTTTTTCTGAGGCAGACCGCACAACTCTGGATGGCTTTCCTTTATACTGGGTAGGGGAACTCAAACTCAAGAAGGCCAAGACTTTGGACGAGCTATCTTCAGCTGATCACGAGGTGTGCCAAGTCTTGGCCAGCCTGGGGGTGATTTTCAACACTGCTGAACTCATAAAAAATGAGTATAGCCCAACTGGGCTCACTGGATATATTGGTATGGGAATCCCTTTCCAACCTTCTTCAAGCATTGCTCTGTTTATACCTCTTCTATTTACTTGTCAACTCATACTTATGCTAATTCATTTAATTTCTATGGCTTGCCTAACCTTGAATGCTCTCTTTTTGGTGTAGGTATGGTGCTGAATGCTGAGAAATGGGCAAGACTAGCTGGAGTCTTGTTTGTTCGTGACAATGCTACCACCGACAAGGCCGGTACTTCCACACACCCAACCCCTTCTACCTCCCCTACCGGTCATTTTGCTTCTTCTGCCTAGGCCACCCCAACACCTGCTTCACCACAAACAACACCAAACCTTGCTTCTCCACACCTTGTACCTGACCCCACTCTACCACATACAGCACAAGCCCCCATTTCTCCAGCCCCAATTACGGCTATCCCTCTGGCCACACTTAGGGCTTCTCCTCCACCAGCCCTCTTAGAGAAAAACAAAGGGGGTGGTACTCATTCCTTCTGATGAGGATGAGGATTCTGTAGATGGCCCTGTTTTCAAGAGAAGGAGAACCACCGCAGTTGCCACCTCTCATCCTCATCTGACAGGCGTCCTGCCTCCCTTAGGGACAACCCTCCCAGCGCCTCCTCACCTCCATGATATCTTGCTCTTGAGGAGGGATCTGAGACTGTTCCAAAGCCCACTCCTGCACCTGCTCCCGGCTTCCCCAGGTCATCCAACACATCCTGAGGGGCTATTAGCAAGAGACCCTGGGGAACTTAGCTGATGAGGCGCTGCTAGAGAGTATAGCCCTCAGCCTTGGTGGGTTGCTCGCTCGCGCCAACTCTTCTTCCCACCAGGCTGAGGTGAGGGCTAAGAAGCAATAGGCCCCTTGTTGATGAACTGGCTATGGTGAAGGAACAAATGGCCAAACAGGCTAAACGCTTCTTTATCGAGGAGGTCGCCTTGACCGAGGAGATGGGCGTCCTTCGTAAGGCAGAGCTGGATGCCAAGAAGAGGCTCCACGATGAAGGTTAGAAGTACACCACACTTTTGGCAAAGTGGTGCCTCTTCGAGCTGAGATAACTGAACTGAAAGATGCTGTTGCGGCCAACCAAACCAAAATGACCAACCTTGAGGAGCGCTTTGTCACCCGGGAGGTGCACCTGGGTAAGGTCGAAGCTGAGCTCGTGGAAAAGACTGAAGCCTTGGCGAAAGCCAAAGAGGAGCTGGTTGCAAAGACTAAGGCCCTTGAGAACATCAAGGTTGAGCTAGCTAAGCAGGCCAAAAGCTTTGAAGAGACCAAGCAAGAGTTTTCAGAGAAGGCTGAAGCCCTTTTAAAAGCTGAGGAAGAAAAGGCTGCCCAAGCTGAAAACTTCAAGAAGGTCGAGACTGAACTCCTCGACGACGTCGCGGATGCCTACACCACTGGGTTTGAAGATGCTCTGTCTCAGGTTGTTTGTAAACACCCTGAGATGGACACTTCACCCTTTGCTACGGCGAACCACGTCGTTGAGGGACAAATCGTGCCAAGGAGTCTTCCTCATAATGTTGTTTAACTTTTATGCTTCAAAGTTGTATTATGAAAAACTCTCTATACTGTGAATGTATCTTGTACTTTAAACTTAACCTGCTTTGCTTATTCTTGCTTGCGTTTTTGCTTACCTCCCTTATTAACAACGCTTCTGATACTAACTTCATTCGTTATTCTGACTAACTTGCCTTCTCAAACTATAGGTAGCACGCCTTGTCGTCTTTTAACTTTGCTGTCAAAACAATCTATAATGGGATAAGTGTGCGCGAACCTTCAATTGTCCTTAACTTTCTCTCTTACTCTAGCATGGGAGCTCCTTCTCTTGGCACTTACTCGTACTTCGTGGACTCGAAGCATCCAGCCTTAAGAGCGTTACTGGCCTCACCATCGCTCAAAGGCGAAGGAGGACTTACCTTGGTCGAAGCCCACTGTTTATGCTTGGTGCCCACGCTCGAGGATGCCCCCGCCGCTCTCGAGGTGTCTAAACACCAGGTCAATCGATAGGCTTGGTGCCCACGCCCGGGTAGGAGGCGTCCCATATGGAGCAACCACCCTCCTCGAGGTGTCTAAACACCAAGTCGACCGGTGTACTTGGTGCCCACGCCCGGGGAGGAAGTGGCCCAAAGGGCGCTCCTACCCTCCATGGGGTGTCTAAACACCAGAGCAACCAGTTCACCACCGATAGACCTTACTACTTGCGCTTGATGCCCACGCCCGAGGACAGGTGTGCCAAAGGCAGCGCCGCTCGTCTTCAGTGTGTCTAAACATCAAGGCGATCAGCGCGCTTGGTGCCCACGCTCAGAGGAGGCGCCCCCCGCCTCTCTCTCTCGAGGTGTCTAAACACCAAGACAACCATGGCACTTGGTGCTCACGCCCTAGGAGGGGGTGTCCCGAAGGATACCACCACTCCTGCTTGGGGTGTCCACACACCAAGGCGTCCGGTTCATCACTGATTTGAACTTACCTTTCGCACTTGATGCCCACGCTTGAAGGAGGCTCCCCCAGCCACTTCCTTTCGAGGTGTCTAAACATCAAGGCCTTGGGTTCGTTTCTTACTGAACCGTGTTATCCTCGCTTGGTGCCCACGCCCGGGGAGACGTCTTAAAGAAAGCTACCACCCCGCCCGAGGTGTCTAAACACCAACATACGAGGGCTCCTCCCTGCATTGTAAAGAAAGCTTGAGGGTACATATGCTCTAAATGTAACTTTATTGGGTGACCTCATTAAAAAACCCCCGAGAGGAAAAAAGAGTGTCCCCTTAAATTGCATACAATGCAGAGTTTTTAACTAAAATAAAACTTGAGATTTGTTGCGTTCCAAGTACGCGGGATGGCACCTCCCTCCAAAGTCTCAAGCCTGTACGCCCCGTTCCCCAGGGCCTCAGTTACCCTAAAGGGACCAGTCCACTTGGGGGACAGCTTGTTCTCCAGTTTGTACGGATAAGCCTTCGGCATCACCAAATTAGAAACTTGGAACTGCTGGGGCTTTATCTTGGAACTGTACTGGTGCTCCACCCTTCTCTTCAACGCCTCAGCTTTGATCCTCGTCTCCTCCCTGACCTCGTCCAACAGATCCAGATTCACCTTCCTCTCCTCGTTGGACTCCTCGGCCACAAAACTTTGAAAACGTGGCGAGCTCTCGTGGATCTCTATCGGGATCATCGCATCTGATCCATACACCAGGCTAAAGGGTGTCTCCTTAATGGAGGATTGAGGCGTGGTGTGGTAAGCCCACACTATCCTGGGAACCTCTTCCGCCCAGGTCCCCTTAGCTTTCTCAAGCCTCCTCTTCAATCCTCTAAGCAAGATTCTGTTAGCGGACTCCACCTGCCCGTTCGTCTGAGGGTGCTTGACAGACGTGAACACCTGTTTTTGTTCCTCTTGGTCTAACGATTTACCCAACTTGAACGTCTTACCACCAATCTGCCTCTCCACCATGTTCTCAACTAGCTCGGGTCGCCTCTCCCAAGCGTTCTCTGCGCGGGATACGCCTACGCGGTCCTCCTCCATGGGTGCTGCCTCCACGCCTCCTCCATGGGTGGGCGTTCCACCACTATGAACACGCCCCTCTTCGTTTTAAAGCTATTCTCATAGCACTTCTTGGCCTCTTGCTGATTGGATTTGATCACGATCACCTTCCCACTAAGATCAGGCAGCTTCAACTTCATATGGCGTGTAGACAACACCCCCCTCATCCTATTCAAGGTCGGCCTTCTAAACAAGATATTGTACGCCGAGTGGGCGTTTACCACTAGGTACCTTATGTTTTCTGTGCGAGATGCGGTGCCATCTATAAAATTCGTCCTCAGCTCCAAATAACCACGCACCTCCACTTGATCTCCCGCAAACCATACAAACACCCCGTGTATGGCCTAAGTTGATCAGGAGACAGCTGCAACTTATTAAATGTAGGCCAGAACATCATGTCCGTCGAGCTGCTCTGGTCTACCAGCACTCGGTGTACTTTCCTCCCCGCGGTTACAACCGAAATCACCACGGGGTCGTTATCATGCGGAACAACGTCGCAAAGATCAGCCTTCGTGAACGTGAGATCAACGTCGAGCGTGTCGTCCACCACCTGCTCTGCTACTGACATTACCAAACGCACGTACCTCTTGCGCTGAGAGGCAGTGCACCCTCTACCTGAGAATCCACGTGAGATGGTGTGGATTTCCCCGTGGATGGGCAACTCGTGGGCTTAGTCCTCTGCTGATGCCGTCAAGGCCTCAGTCCCTGATGACCCCGCCAGGTAATCATTCAGGAAACCGCTCTTCACAAACTCATCCAATTGATGCCCCAACGCCAAGCAACTGTTTATCGGATGACCAAATGCATGGTGGAACTCGCACCATGCATCCTTATGCGGTCCCAACACCTTATCAGTCTTCACTGGCATCTTTAACCTGACCGCTATGTTGGGCACAACGATCAGGTCTTTCAACTCCACTACAAAGTTGTGCCTCACTAGCTTATTCTCCCCTGAGCGCCCCTTAGCTTGGGGCTTCCTCGACTCGTAGGGTTGCTTTCCTCCTTGACCCCTCTTCCCTGTCGCGGCCTCGTTCACCCTCATGGGTTGTGCGCACAACAACACTCGCGGACGCGCACAAACTACGCTCGTGCGCTTCTTGTTTACTTCACCTTTCACTACAATGTGCGCCACCGTGCGACGCCTAATTTCAGCAAAAGTCTTGGGGCGACTTCTGATGAGCGACTCGTTGAATGGTCTAGGGCAAATTCCCTTTTTGAACGCATGGACTATCATCGACTCATCAGTGGTGTTAAACCTCACCACTTGTGCCCCCAAAGCGATTAACAAACTCTTTCAACGTTTCCCCCTGATACTGCCTTACGTAGAAGAGATGGTAGGAGTTGGGTGGGGGAGCACAATTCACTATGTACTGCTCCTTGAACAGCTTTGACAGCTGCGTGAATGAAGTCACATGGCCATCTGGAAGGCTGATGAACCACTCCGTCGCTGTTCCCACCAATGTACTCATGAACAGCTTACATCTGACGGCGTCAGAACTGCCAATCAGCATCATCTGAGTATGGAATGATGTGAGATGCGCCTCTGGATCCTCCATCCCGGTGAACGTGGCTTTCGGGCCCACGAACGTAGCAGGGATCGCAACAACCATGATTGCCTGTGAGAAAGGCATAGGAAACTCCCTGGGAGGCGTTGTGCACTCTTGCTCCTCTGTTTCACGACTCCAGGTTGGTTGTGTAACCCGCGACGCAAATCTTCGTTGGTGCGGTGGAATTCCTCATTTATGGCTTGCGACGCCGCAAGGTCCAGCTGAATACGCTCCTGCTCCGCCTTCGACGCCGCCATCGCCTCCTGTAGGCCTTGCATAATTTCTATGACCTGCTGCAAGGTCAAGCTCTCACCCTCCCACATGCACCATAGAACTCTGCCTAGTATTCCTCATTCTTGGATGTTTCTTGGTGAATCATGAACTGATTTATCGAATCTTGGAACTTTCTTCGGTGAATCTCGAACTTTCTTGACGAATCTTGAACTTTCTTCGGTGAATCTGAACAAACCTTGAGTATTCTTGACGAACCTTTCAAGAATCTTGAGAAACTTCGACGAATTTCCACAACTCTCACTAAATCTTCAACTTCCTGCGGTGGGATAGATGTTTTAGATCAGGCTCCACGGTGGGCGCTAAATGTTCCCACCGGTTGACTCGAACACCTTCATGCGTCTCTATGGAATGCGCTTCAAGAACCCCTTCGCTTCTGTTCCAATGTTCTCCTTCCTCCGCCGTGAATACCTGAAACAGAGAGACAAAAGGCGACCTCGCGACCGTTTGCACTTCGACGATCAAGTCAGCTATTGGACAAGAAACACCAAACAGTTCTCGTCGCAGAACACCATAAGGTCGATGTTCAGAGAAATGTGTAACTGAATCGTAACTGAAAATGGTCACTTATGCTCAAATGTCGTAGAATGTGTAAGACGTACCTTATTCTGTTTATCGTAAACCTTATATACCTTCATCATGTTTCTGTCCATGTGTCAGCCTGAGACTTGCGCATTCTGTGGGCGCTCCTTAGCAAAATTGTTCCCAGTCTTAGGGCTTTCTCAGTGTGTAAGATTGCCCTGTCAAAGTGCAACTCGCGCGGGGGTCACTGCATGGGTGCCAACTCATGCGCCCATTCTCTGAGTCATCCACCCTGGGAGTTCCCTGCCTTCCTCACGTGCCATGCATGCGGATCACCTTCCGGGACATGGGTCGTTTCTGTCCCAGTGGCTTTCCAACGGTGGTGTGTACTGCCGCGTCCCTACACCTCATGCACAGATCCTTCGTGAGTTGGGTCTCTCCCTTTTGGTATTGGGGGTGTGGCTTGAAAACCACCTTTC
>Ga0123341_1002249_pt1 | contig 15692 bp, 12 predicted proteins | sample Turbeapinknodule_FD_89959 | JGI IMG/M metagenome (GOLD analysis project Ga0123341, IMG submission 89959) | Root nodule microbial communities of legume samples collected from Mexico - Turtle bean Mexico pink nodule | ecosystem: Host-associated > Plants > Roots > Nodule | place: Mexico: Nepantla... | reverse complement strand
GTATTAATATCAGCCAAATTTTCATAATTATACTAAAAAGAAAAATCAACAATATTTTTTATATAAAAAATATAATATATTAACAAGTTACTGATAGCATTTAGCGAACGGATATGATTCAAACTATATTTATCTTATGAAAATTAGATAATTTTTTGTTATTGTATAATTTTTTTTTTTTGATAATACATATTATGAAAAGACATATTTTACTTATTTTTTAATATATTTCAAATAAGACTAAAATTATCCATTGAACCTTCATATAATATAGCCCGTTCCAACTAAATTATTTTGATCCATTTAAAACGGGTCGGATCGGTTCGTTAAACTGTTTTTTACTTTACCGTATCTGATGGGTGGGGTTCCCTTTTCCCCGGGTCTAATAGCACGGGTATAAGTAATGTTAAGGCCCGGTTCCAAGACCCAATTTGGATCGAAGGAAAAATTGCGGAGAGAAGGTGAGTGATGATTTTCTGGTCTGCTTCATCATAATCAGATCCTGTGTTGAATAAGGTGGTTGTGTGGGTTCATGTTCAGGTTCATTCTTCTTCATGATCAATCATGTGCACATTTTCCAATTTTAAATGACCAAAAACCCTTTTTTTCTTTCATTGGTCCATTCAATTTGATTATTATGTAACCCAATACGAATATTAGGCTGCATAGGGGTGTCGTTTCGTTTCTTCCAGTAGATAGAAATGAAATCAATCTGATTTTTGTTGCGAAGACCAATGATAAAAGGTTCATATGGTTTATAAATCCTAAAATGATGCCAAAACTTTACATTATCCTTTAACTCAATTTTCGGTTTTGTGATAAGGAAAACATCCAGGCTTCCAGCATTGTCCCTTTAATATTGATATGGTTCTTAATCAAGTATTAATAATACTTTCTTGTAAATTGTGAAATTTGAATTTGTGTTATGTAAACATTTGTTTGGACCATGGACTGATTACTCGTACAAGTGTGCATCTGTTTTGAATTTTAGGTTTGATTCATGTTTATTACAGTTTTGGATGATTTAGTGGTTATATATGTTTCTTCAAGGGAGATTTTTTGCCCTTGAGTGTGGGGTAGTCTGCGTTTCTCTGTTTTGAATGATAGTATTTTCCTGGTTTCTTTTAAAGAAGTAGACTTTCTTCTAAATAATAAATTGGAAGCATGGAACAAACCTGTTCTGAGTTCATTGGACAATGAGATGTTACAGAATCTGTTTCACAACAATTCCAATAGCTTGAATTGATGATAGTTTTTTGGTGATTAGGTAGTTGGGTGAGGGAAGGCTGTTGTTACTTAGCTTGGTTTGAGATGCTTGTTTGCAATGATAGGTTGTGTGATTGTTTTGAGGTTAGCTTGGTTGCTGTCAGATTCAGAATAGGTGTGTTTGGTACTTATGCTGGGTTTACATATTGGGTGAGTGAGGTTCGTCATTGGTTTTGTAATAGTGAAGGGGATGGATTTTGGTGATTACTGCTATGTGTTTTTACCTCCAACACTTGCGTTCCATTGTATCATAATAAATGAGTCGCCAAAAAAAGTACCTAAACTTAAACTATCAAAACTAGCAGTCTAAAACGAAGAAGGGGAATTGAAAGGACAAATGGAAAGAGTCTTTCATGCAGGGTGTTTATCATTTCATTACTAATTTACCATGCAGATCTTCTTTTGGCCCATTACCTTCATGCTAAACCTATTTCATCGACTCCTGCACATAGTTTCTCTATTATCATCCAATATAAACAAAACTAATCCTTGCTCCCATGAAAATTAGCTCGTATATCATTTGTTTCCTGTAAGGATAAGATGGGTAAGTTTAGAAAACCAATTACTCTCGCTCTTGCGGAATCTATAGCCATTGAATTTTGCATTAGACAGAGGTGTGGAAATAAAGGAAGTAGATCAATGGAAATGACCATTTGTTATAACTGAAAATGTTAGTTTTCAATGTTAAGTGTCAACTAAACATTAGGGGGTTAGGTGTGAAAGGCCCGTATTGCTAAGGGTAAAGTGTATTTTCACCTTGTGATTTTTATTTCTGCTTGTCAGTTCCATCTTGAGAGTCTAATGCCCTTTCAATGTTTCATTTTTTTTTGCAGGAACAAGTAAGATCAACACCAATGATCTGTCACTAGTGAGAAGGCCTCAAACTATTATCCCAGACATTTGCAAGGTATGCTATAATAGTTTGGATATACATAATTATTTATTCATTGTTTCCTTGTAACTCACAATGTACACTTCATAGAAAATTGAGGGTATATTTTTGCGGAGATATGCTTTGTTTGCCATGGAAGTGGGTTCCTACTCATAGATATTTGAAGTTTTAATTTTAGGGTTCAAATTTATTATCAGTCTTTCTTTTTCTCTGTTTTGTGCTCATATGTCCATGTCCCCTTCTCTCAATCACATCTCAACCATCCTTCTCAGCCACAACGATGCTCATAAACCATGACCACCCCAACATATTAATTGCATTATTTCATCAATCTATAAAAATTAACTTGCTTACTAATCCAAATGCTTCTCCCAAATGTCAAATGCATCCCTCCCCTTTTCATTTTTTTTATACACAAGACATATGTAGTTTAAGAGGAAGAACTGAAAAGAGGGTTGTGCAATGATTGTTGATTGCGAGGGAGATCACATCACACCCATGGTGCCAATGAAACTTGGCACGATGACTTGGGGTTTTCAATCTGTTTCTATTCCTATTGTTGTTGTAGTTTTCTTTATTTTTTGTTTGTACCTCTCTCTGATCTGTATCATGGGTAAGAGCATGGAAAGGTGGAAATTCATGTGGGTGGCTTGGATAAGGTATGGTTCATGTTAGGTTGGAGGGATGAGAGTGGAAATATAGAGTGTTAGATGGAACACTTACCACTAGACTAAAAGCTAAAGCCAATAATTAGGTTGCAACTCTTTCTACTTAAAAGCATAGCAACCCAAACACCACAATTCGATTTTGACATGGTTCACTTGGCGTACGTCAAGGGACAATTAATGCATCATGCAATAATCTCCCCCTCAACTATCATCCCACTAAATTCGAACTCTTTGATTGTGACTTGGCCTACCTCATGGGTAATTGTTGTAAATTATAACAATCTTCCTCTCAACAATTGTCCAATTGGGAATCGTATGTGACCTTGATTTGATACTAGTTGTTGGATCAACCCATTAGCCCAAAAGTTATTGCCAATAGTCAAAGCACAACTCATTTTACTTAAGAGCGTAACAATCTAAGTGTCACAATTCGATTATGACTTGACCCATCTGGCTTTTGCCACGAGACAACGGAAGCCAAATTTAATTTAGTTTGTTCAATCTAAAAGAAATAATGAGAGATAATTAAAATGTTAGTGGCTCCTACTAGTACTTTTCTACTTTATTTTTCATTTATTTCTAATCTTTTCTTTGTCTCCTCATCTCTTCTCTATTTCTCTTCAACCAAACATCTTTAACTTCCATTTTTTTCTCACCGTTTTTTCACCCATCATTTTTATTTCCATCCATGTGTTTCTCCCCTCTTTACTAAACGTGACATTAACGTTTGATGCTTTGAGGGTTTGGGGTGAATGAGTGTGCAGTTGGAGGTGATGTCCTATTATTCAATGGACATTCGAATGAATACTGACAAACATGTGAGGAAGAATTAAAGTAACCTTCATTGAGGTTGGTTCCTATGAGAATCAAACATGATATTTCAGAGGAAAAGAAGATCCAATCGGTTTCTTGGCCTTCATTATTTTTTGTTGAAAAACCAAACCAAACCAATCAAATCATAGGAAATTAGATTATCGAGTTTATTAATTTAAAATAAAATAAATGAAAAAAACTGGAATTTTCTCTTAATTTAGTTCATATTGGTTGTCATTGTGTTGACATGTATAAGTTTGGATTTGATATTTTGGGCTTAATATGCTGATACCGGATCTTCAAGTCAGTCATTGAGCATACAATTTTAAAATCTAAACTAAATTGGTAGTTCAATGCAATTCAAAATTTTCTTTTTCAAGTTAAATTTAATTGTTCAAGTCATTAGATCAACCCCAACCCATGACCATCCCTATTTGTTTGTGATGTTCTCTCAATTGACAACTCAACTTTTTTACATGCATGTAAAACTCCTCTTTAGCATAGATGCTGATTATAAATTGGGCCATGGCATTTCAGTCCCTAAACCTTAATTTTCAATTTGTAAGGGAAGTTTTATTCTCACACCAAATTATTTATGTTCATTCTCAAACATACAGGAAAAGAACGACAAAAATTATTTTGATGAAAATATTTCTTTGTTGTGTATTATGTAATCACACCCACTATTTAATAAGATATATATGAGATGCAAAATGAAACATGTTTCCATCAACTATTTTTATTACTTTCTAAAAGGAATTTGGGCAGTGAACTAAAGAAAAATGGATGTAAGAATAACATTGCTCCTTTGTGATTACTTTTCTAGTCTATGGTCCAACAAATCTGAAAAGATGCTCCCTTCTTATTTCATCCAAATTTTTAAGGATAAAGCTTTGGTGTTGTTTTCAAATCAAAATTTGAGTATTTTACCTTGAAAATATGCCTTGACATTTGAAATTCTTTATCATGCAATACCAACAATCAACGACCTATAGTAGTGTATAGAAGTTTTATCTTTTCGTTAATGTCTCAATCCCTACATTATTTACATTAATCATATTTGCTTGATGCTCTTAACTGTGTCATAATAAATTCTCTACTTGTGCCCCCCAAACAATAATTCTAACATTTATTTATAGGTGTGATTGTTTTGCAGACTCGAAGAAATAAAAAATCGCAATTTGCTACAACATTAACAATAACAAACAATCACAAATAAATCGTTACAGTGAAGTTGGGTCAAAAGGCCTTTGATGGCCCTCGATGCATCAACCTTTGAAACCTTAACCCCTTCTCGGTTCATTTCCTTCACAATACCCCATCCATCATGTTCGAATTCACTCCTTCGAGTTGCCGTGCTCGACTCACCACTCCAACCTAATGAATTGCCTCGAGTTGGTGCCATGTTGGTCCCTGAAGGTCGAGAAATCGATTGGATCTTCTCCACTGAATTGGGTCATCTTCAACTCCTCTTAAGTTCCCCTGAAATATCACGTTTGATTCTCATTGGAAACAACTTCAAGCAAGGTACTTTACTTTTTCCCCGACATGTTTATCAGCGTCCCTTGCAGTGTTCGTTGCACCAACAGGGTTTTGAGGTTTGGTCAAAGCCTCTTCTTTTGGCCCTTTCTCCCAAATCTTTGTTCAAAAGGGGCATTCCTGAGGTGCCCGTTTTAAGTTATGTGGATAACTTGGTTTCTAGTATGGTGGTTCATCAATGTGTTGGGATGCATGTTGGTGAAATGTTGGTTGAGGATGTTGAAATTGAAAATGGGGGGGAGGTTTTGCATCATGGCAGGGAGTTTAGGAGGAGGTTGAGGTTCAAGAGGATGCCTAATTTAATTCAGACTGAAATTTGTATTGTTCCTGTCAAAGAAGGTGGTGGTTTGGATGGTGTTTGCATTGGTGGTAATGTGGGGTTTGTGCCTGATCTTAAGGTTTTGGTGCACCCTTACTTGGGGCCCATGGTGGCCAGTCTTGTGTTGAGTAGTGAATATGTAGCTGGGCGGATTCAGAATGGGTTTAAACCGAAGGCTTTGTGCCTTGGAGTTGGAGGTGGGGCTTTGGCATCTTTTTTGAGAACTCAATTGGGTTTTGAGGTCATGGCTGTGGATAGTGATAGGGAGGTTTTGAGGGTGGCACATGAGTATTTTGGATTGGAAGAAAGTAAGTTTATTCATGTAGTTGTTGGGGATGCCTTTGAATCTTTGAAGAAGCTTGTTTGTCAGGGAAAATTGCAGGATGATTGTGAGGTTAATGGTTTTAGTGGTCACTTGGTGGAAGATAAGGTAAACGTTAAATTTGACGTTGTTATGGTTGATTTAGATTCAAGTGATATGATGAACGGTGTAAGTTCTCCGCCTATAGAATTTGTTAGAAAGGATGTTCTTCTTGCTGCTAAATTGGTTCTTAGTGAGTTTGGAATTCTTGTAATCAATGTCATTCCTCCCAGCAGGTACTTTTATGACAACTTGGTGAGTCATTTTCAGGAAGTTTTTCACGAGCTGTATAAGATAGATGTAGGGAATGGTGAAAATTTTGTTCTTATTGCCACTTCATCACCTCTGGTTTTTCCAGCTAGGGATTGTGTTAATTCTTTTCTTGTGAGACTGAAATCAGTTATTCCAGAAGCATATTTGAACTCTATAACAAAGATTTGATGTCTCACTTGTTGAGGAAAATAGCCCTTTTTTGTCATCATCATTCTCCTCTGTAAGACTAATAGATGATGTTTCAGTAGTTTTGATAGAATGATCCAAAATGGAGAGTTCTCTGATGCATCTTAGCTCCTGTATGGAGAATCATCTTTAAAACTACCGTGCAAGCACTGAAATTGCATTCATGTAGTCAGTGGCTTTGCATCTTGCTCCGGATCCAATTGCTTCAGTAAGGTATATATACTGTTCCTTAATTATTTCTCTGAAACTTTAGTGAATGTGATATTGAGGAGGTTTAGCGACAGTTATTGATATCTTTGAACAATTTACAAATTTTAAAACAGTTAATAATAATGATAGTTCTAAAGGTTGCACTTACTATCTTGTATACAATTCGATACTTTTTATCTGTAATATTTTATTTTCTTACGTTGTTATGATTAAAACAAAGGAAATGCTTCCCCTGCATCTTATTTATTTGTCCTTATTTTTTTCGTAAGAGTAAAATTTCATATTCACCCTGCTAATTTTTAAATTACTGCATGAAGAATGGCATATCGAAGGTGCTCATAAGTGGCATCAAAGGTAACCTTGAATATGGTTTTGGCATCAGAGTTATGAGTAAAATATAAAAGTGCAGATAGTCACATCAATTTTCAGAGCACGATGAAGAAAAGACTCGAGTAAACTTTGAGCTTGTTCAACAGGATACCTAAGATTAAACAGATTGTGACGGATGAGCATCTGTTTTCCAGCATCTTGTCCAGTATACTACAACTTTACTTCCAAAGAAAGCCAATTGTGCTTTATCGTGGGACAATATTTATCAAATAAAAGAGACTATTTTGTTTTTCTGTCATAATGTCCTGCACAATAACAACAATTATGGTTGTGGCACTACAACACAATATTTTATTAACATGCATTATTTACCCTGATACAATTGTTCTGATTTGTTTCTTTCCTGGACAATGTCAGTGATGAACAATATTTTGTCTTTGGGAAGATGCATGGATTCTCCACTGTTGATGGTTTTGTGGAGATAAGCAACTGCTTGGCAGAGATGATTAAATACGTGGCTAATGAACCGTCTGCTGGTCTTTTCTTTATTCAACAGCACACACAAAATGCAGTGCCCAATGTCATAAAACTGAAGAAGAACGTTATCGACAAGAGTCGTGAAACAACTCTGGACACAGAAGATTTGGAGGACTCAGTCACAATGGTGAGATCAATGAAAGACTGTGGATTCCCCATAGCTGGCGAGATGATTGGAGACATTAAAAAATCCCTTTTAACGATGACATCAAAGCAGCCAAACCGATGGCCAACCCATCGGTCGACATCAAATTTTCAGACTCCGAGACCAAACTCTGCAGGTTACGCCCAGGAGGGAAGTGAAATGAGGAGTAACTATTTTTCAAATGTTTTTAACTTTTCAAAACAGAACACAAACAGTCCCAGCTGCACCGAGAAGCCACAGCTGCACCGTAGCGTGTCATTACCAGATGCATCTGCAAGCACTAATGCATCTTCACAAGCTGACAAGCAGCCCTCATCAAGCCAGGTTGAAGATGAATCTCAACCTGAACCAAGTGATATTGGGGAGAAGTTATTTTCATTATCAGAAAAATATGATGACTTCAAAGCAAGTAAAGAAGCTAAGCTGGAGGAGTGGCTTGAAGGAACAAATAACAATGGGGAGCATTCTCTACCATGTGATGAGAAAGAGATGAAAATCTTTGGATAATTGGGAAAATTCTATAGGATTAATCTTTTATGTACCGATAACGTGGTTCAACTGGTATGCCCTTCCCACATACTTAGAATCTGTATATGAAATATTAGACAATTGCTTCCCACTTTTCCATACACGTTCATTCATGCTGAGAAATGTCAATATTTTTTTGTGTCGTTTTAGAGGGAAGAATCTAGATTGAATGATAAATAAATTTCAATTGTACAATCCATAAATTAAAATATTACGTATTGCATTCTGAACTGAATAATTGACTAGTAAAACATTAATTTCATATGTTCAGTACAATCAGAAATGGATGTATGGAATTAACTTTTTTAGTCAATATGGAAATACAATCAAGGTTAACAATCCAAAATTGATTTTTTTCACTACCAAATATCGTGTTTGCTCATGCAGTGCCCCTAGAAATTCTTGGATTTCTTGCAATGTAAGATTGAGGTATTTCTTTTATGAAAAGTCCAAATTATTCATTGACTGGAATTCAAAATCCATTAGGATTGTGCAAATAAAAACTCAAATTGTATTTCGGACTGAATAATTTGAAAACATATTGCAAATTGTGTAATCTATAATTTACATTTCTGAATGGAAAATATATTCTGAACTAGAGAGAACGATATTTTGAATTATACAGTCAATAATATATTTTCTTACTGTGTAATCCAAAAAAATATAATAAATTTTCAATTACACAATCTGAATCCGACTAGTAGTATCTGTCAACCAGAAATTTTAACTTCTGGTTCTGTTAATCTAAAATATGTCTTCCAAAATTTAACTTCTCGTTCTGTTAATCTAAAATATATTTCTAAATTACGCAATCTAAAAGATATTTTTAAGTTATATATTCCAAAAAACATGATCAATTTAGGTCTTTCCAACATCCTCATAAAGAAACCATTGGATGCAAAAAGTAATTGCATGCTCCTACTATGGTCACAGCTGACGTTTTCATGATAACAAAGTGCTTCTCTTTATTTGAATTCACAGCTAAAACGAACATAAAATGGCTGACATATATATTATAAAAGGTAAAATGGGTATTTAAAAACTGTTGGGAGTGTAGGAAGAAAATATGGAGGTGTAAAAAGTAATTTCAAAATATTATGTAGTAAAAATCTGGTTAACTGGAATCCTAGGTCCATTTGTTTAAATTTCTCTCAGCTTTTGCGCACATTTAAATGAATCAATACTTCAATTAAGTAAGAAATTTGATGATCCTATAAAGTTAAGAGTTAAGACTTCTTCCTCCATCGAATGTATTAATTTCAAAATATTTTATATTCTCGATAAGCCCGTTTCAGAATAAATGAAAGAAGAAGCCTCAACTTAAACATCATAAGATGTACGGATACTGGTGTAGAGATATCTTGGTCTTAAAATTATTATACATTGAATGATGTAAAAGGGCAAGCAAGCATGTACCATCTACCATAATACTATTATTTACTTATAAAAAATGAAGACAACACAGTAAAAAAAAGGTTGTTACAATTTAAATGTCAACATTAATTCAAGAACGGTTCCCCACTTCTTCCACTGCAAACAACCTTGGCTATTTTATCTCCTCTCCCACTAATTTCTCACCAAACAATTAGAGGCTACATGAAGACACCCAAGTGGCACCAATTGTGCACATTATCCTTAAAAATTAGGGTGGGGGACCTACTAAATTTAAAGGGAACCTGAAGAGAGACCAATCACAACGCTGCACTGCATTCACAAATCCATCCCTGGTTGGCAAGCAAATCCAACTATTTCAGGTAATATCAGGTAAAAGATCAAGGTAAGGTCTTGAAAGAGATATAATACATATACATGCCAGGTTGCTGCACCCTAGAGCCATCAGCACTTGAGGTATTTACAAATTATGTGCGGATGAACCAGCCAAAACACCTCAAATCGAATACCATCACCAAAGACAGCTACCACAAGGTTGATGTAAAAAACTTTGGTACACAGCTGGTACCAAAGACAGCTAACCACAAGAATGATACCTCCGTATCCTGCAGCTGACGTTCTCCAACATTGTCATCAGGATCTTGGATTTAGTTGCAAGAAATAATCTATTCATTTGCATAATATATTTCCTACTGCTTTCAAATCAATACAAAATTAGCCCCGTGAATGAGGTTCCCACCTAGTGAAGTATGGGAAGAATTTACAAAGACTTGGCCCCACAAATCGAGACATCTTTTCCAGCATTCGAACCTGAGACTTGAAGGTTATAAGCAACCTTACCTATGTGCAAGACTCGCCCTCATTTTTACAAATTATAATTCATTAAAAATTGGTAAACCAGAGACCAAGAATATAGGAAAGACACCTGATAATCCAAAAAGAGCATTGAGGAAGAACAAGTTGAAGGGGCCTCTTGGTCTTTCTGCAATTTAATATGAAAAAGTGAATCTATTAGATAAATAAAATGATATATTTGAAATTCTCATTGAATTGAACAGGATAGAAGTATGCTTGACTGATAGCTTATTTATAATTGCATACGATAAAAGAAATATTAAAAACTAACAGAATTCATAGTTCTCAGCTGTCTCACCTCCTGGGTGAAAGACGACCATCCATCTACGGATTGCTCAAGTCACTTTGATTGCTCCCTAGGAATATTTAGGCAGTTAGTAATTCATACTGAAAATTCCGCAAATACAAATATTATTAATGAATGCCATAGTTATCATTTGCGTATGCCTGTCCGTGGCGAAAAAGCCAAAACTCTACCATATAAAATGGCAGACGACATTGTGGGCAAATAGCATAAGCCCGGAAGATGAATCATAATACACATATAAGGTACCAAAAAATCAGTTAAACAGTGAAATATAAAAACAAATAACAAGTATCAACATAACAAAATCACAAATAAAGTTTGATTTTAATGCATTGTTGGTGTAAGAAATTTACTCCACAAAATTAGAGTGCATTTGGGTTGCAATTTAAAATCTGTTGCACATATTCCAATAAAATATATGTTAAAGATAACAATTCATGGATTCACATTCAAGGTGATTACATCTGATACTCAAACACACTATTATTAGAAGTCACTTTAGATATGACTTAAAGTAATTATCACAAAACTCCATAATTTTCATTTACTTAACAATCTATGATTCGATGACAGTTCAAGACAGAAAAACATTTACACTATCAATAAATTTCAATTAACTTCTAGAAAAATATTAATGAAATAGATTCTCATCAAAGTCTTGTAACACAAGCATAAGCATAGATTCTCCTAAAACAGTAGCACGATAAATAAAAAGCCACAACTAAATATATCCTATAAGTGAGAATAAATGAAGGCCTATCAAGTAAAAACACAAAAAGAGAGGAAAAAAGAAGTTGAAAAACTGGATAAAAAAACAGTAAAACGGAAAAATTGTGGTGACAAAATCTAAAAATATTATAGAAGAGATTGTGAAGGAAAAAGAGCAGATGAAAAAAAAATACAGAATTATTAAGAGATGAAAATAATAAAGCAAAGATAAAGGAACAAATAGGTTTAACTAAAGATGGTGGTTGCTGAAGTTGGAATCAATGGGTGTGAAGGGAGATGTCAAACTGAAAGTCCAAGTTCTAAACATCAGGAACATATTAATTTATCTTTTTTTGAAAAAAATGTAAATAGTATTTCCCCATGAAGGCAGCTATTGGAACTTAGTTATAAAAGAGGGACCAACTTAAAACAAATTAAAGAATGTGAATTTCAGCATACAATAATTACCTGAAACAGTTACATCAGGACGCACTAGATCTGTCATCTTAACCTCTTCTGATATTTTTGTGGCACTCCCCATATCTACGGATCCATTGCTTTTCCTCACCACTTTTGCACGTCTAAGTTGACAAATAGAATAAAGTTAAAATTTCACACCAAATAGAATAATGATATTTGAGATTATATACATTCATACACACACACACGACACACACACACATATATATAATAGAGAAATAGAGTTTAAACCTGATTAATTTGCGCTTCGTAATGCCTGCCTTCAGCTTTGATGACACCCCTGCTTATAAATCAAGAAAAATATTGTTTAAATTGATCATGGAGAGAGGAGAAAGAATAGAAAAAATGAGAAGCAAAGAAAAGGCAACAGCTTGATTGGTTCCTGAAAATATTTTCCATTTTTTCTTTAAATGATTTCACAAATAACTACATAAATATTATATTACTTTCACTTTACTTCCTGTTTTCGAAAGATATTTATATAGAACCGATAAAAACAGCATTTCATAATGTATATCACTCACCTGGTTTAAGAGCCAAAGAGGTTGAAACGGGCTTACGATTGCCCCTCTCACTTTTAATGAAATCAATGACAGTATCAGCATTCATCCCCAATCCTTTTCTTCCAACTAGTTTCACTCCTAGCTTTTCACAGAGGTAATTCAATCTCATTTCATCACCACCTCTTACCTCTCTTAGGTCAAGAACCTGTTGTCTCGTCAATAATGTGTAAACATGAAGCTGCTGCTGTTGATTAAAATGTGACTGAAGCTGCTGAAAAAGTAATTTGTTTGAGTGTTGCTGGTCTTGTTTTGCAACTTCATTACATTTCTTTCTAACCTCACCAAATGTTACCCTCAAGATTGCTGGTGACTTGGGGTCTGTATTCTTCTGAGCAAAAATGATAGAAAAGCTCCCAAATTCTATATCAGGTTCTCTAAATAAATCTGCAAGAAGGGAAGCACAAGAATGAGCATTTGAAGGGGCCTTGTCAACTTTCATCTTCAGTGTTCGAATATTAGCATGGTGGGCCATATTTGCAGCTTCTCTTAGACCAGTTACGAAAGCCCCATGCATAGTAGCAGGATAGCGCCTAGTGGTTGCTTCCCCAGCAAAGAAAAGCCTGCCATCTCCCACACTTTCTGCCAAAATGTCATAATCATCACCAGAAGCTCCAACGGCGACATTGGAGTAAGAACCAAAGCAGAAGGGATCACTACCCCATCTAGTACAGACAGTTTGGATAGGTTCAGGAACATTGATTCCTTTTGGTTCATAAATACCTGCAGACAGATAGAGCATGTTTCTTCATAAATACTTACTAAAATAAAAGTAATCAATGTTAATAATTAAGGACTAATACGATTTGACTAAAAATTTAAACTTGTCCAATGAAAATTGAGTATTTCAGCTGAATTATAATGAGAAAAAGATACAACTTAATTTACATATATTCTAAATAAAACTCATACCACAAGACAAATGTTAGGAAACTGAGGAAATCATACAAACTACATGATAATGGATATGTAATTTCTTGTCCTCGAATTTACTTTTCTATGCTTATTTTGTAGGGATATTCTTATCTTGTAAATTGTATTAGCCAAAGTATGATGTACGTAGTAACTTTCATGTAAAGTGTACCCTTGAGAATTTGAAGAACCCGTGTGACTGCATCTGTGGGGTGCATGCTCTCAAACTTATGTGCAGCTTCCCCTGCTACTAAAGCAATCAACAGGGGACCACCAGCAACGGTTGCATAACTGTAAAACAAGAAAAATTCCCCACGACGACTTGGATCATCAGAAAGATGTCCAAATGTGTCAAGATCCATCTCCCAAAACACATGAGGAAAAAGCATGGCAACCTTATTCAGCAGACCAAACCCCAATCTTTTTATTCCATCAAGCTTCCTCTGAGGCAACTCTGGTATAAACTTGATAGATCCTTTCTTCAATACACCTAATGGAACAGTGCACAATGCCATATCACCCTCAAACACCTGACTCCCTGCAATCACCTGCACTCCATCACCACTATACCTAATCGTATGCACAGTTTTCTCATACAAAATTGGCACATTCTCTGCCAAAGCCTGAACCAGCTTCCCATTTCCTCCAGGCAAAAAACAATGATCTCCCCCCATATCATACGGATCATCCTGGTCCCAAAATGCAAGGGAAAGATTGGACAACAACCCCGCATTCGCATACTCCAAATTTGCAAGATGCCAATTGAACAAACTCAACTCCTCATCACTCACCGAGTCCTTAAAGACTTGCTGAAACGTCTCCAGTGCCGCCCCAAGGGACACATCCACCGAGACCTCCCCCATCAACTGCCTCAACCTACTCGCCTTGTCGAGCATGCGATTAAACGCAGACTCCACCTTCACATCCGTATCCGGATCAACCGGCCTCCCATCCATGCAATAAAGAGGACACTTATCCCTCACCTTATGAAGCAACTCACCCAATTGCCTCCCCACAATCCCAAGGGGATTCCCCAACGTGCCCGTCAACACACTACCACCCAAATCCGCAGCAGCACACACCCTATTCCCTCCCTCCATCTTCTTCGTATAAACACGACCACCGGCGCGCTTCCGACCTTCCAACACCGTGACCTTGAACCCAAACCGCATAAGCTGCCGTGCCGCAGCCAACCCGGCGAGCCCGGCGCCGACGATAATCACCGAAGGCTTGCTCGCCTCCGCCGGAATCCTCTCCTTGATGGGAGAGGCCACTCCGAAATTGATGTAACCATGCGAGAGAAGGTAATTATATGCTGAATCCAAAAGCGCGTGGTAATGTTGCGGAATGTAATCCAGGAAAGTTTTCTTACTCACCCAATTGGACACGTTTTCGCGCCATTTTGCAATGATGTGGTTCCGAATGAGAGTGTAATTGACCTGCTCGATGCCGCCGATGACCGGGAGCACGGCGGCGTCGATCTCCTCCTCCGTGAGGGAGTCCGCCGGAAAACCGGCGGTGAGTGCGATTAGGGCTTCAGTTTTGGGTTCTTTGTTGATTACGATGATTTCGTCGGAGGCGGGGGTTCGGGAGGAAGAGGGAGTGTCAGTAGGCAGGTTGAGAGGAAGGCGAAACGACGCCGGATTACGCTGAGAGCGGCCGCGACGGCGCTTCTTAGGGACGGAGAAAGAGAGATAGTGGCTCAAGGTTGTGGGGTTCGGGTTCGGATTCGAGTTCGGGTTCTGGATGAGGTTTGGGATGGAATCGGAGGTTGGGTCCAAGAAAACGTTGGGACTGTTAGGGTTAGGGTTCAGGGTGGAGGAAAATTGGGGAGGGGGATCCATTAAACTGTGTCGTTTGATTCTCGATTAGGACGAAATAAGAGGCATTTGGTTTTGGTGAGTTAAAAATGAGCTGTTGGAATTCCGAAGCTTTAAGGCTTCGCATCCGTGCGCCGCCGCCGCTGCCGCCGCCGTTCAGATGGTTGCACCGTTCACTGACACTCAGAAGCTCGCCCAGACTATTTGGAATATTGCGTAGAATCATTAAAATGCATTTTTAATAATAATAATTTATTTGTATAATTAAATATCCAATATAGTGATAAATTTAGCATCGTTAAATTCTACTTTTTCATCCTTTAAGTTAGTCTTTTATTATGTTTTCTAAAATTTAATTCTAGTCTTTTAAGTTTCTAAACTACTTATTGTAGTTATTTTCGTCATGAAAAATGTGAACAGAATATATTGTAATTGTTATATGTATGGTTATTTAGAAAGTTGTTATTTTTTCTTAAGACAAATTGAAGTGAGGAATGAATGATTAAGATGAAATGAAGAGAATGAATGAGACAAAACCTACACAATATAATGATCTGCATATGATAATCATCATATTTTATTAACGATTCT
>Ga0123341_1002248_pt1 | contig 15693 bp, 20 predicted proteins | sample Turbeapinknodule_FD_89959 | JGI IMG/M metagenome (GOLD analysis project Ga0123341, IMG submission 89959) | Root nodule microbial communities of legume samples collected from Mexico - Turtle bean Mexico pink nodule | ecosystem: Host-associated > Plants > Roots > Nodule | place: Mexico: Nepantla... | reverse complement strand
TAGATTCCTACACCTCATTTTCTTCCTCCTTCCTACCTGCACCACAAACCACATAATCCTTCCCCCTCCTTAACTTCACTTGTTGCAATACCTACCTCCATAAGGTTGGCCAATGCTTATTGCTTCTCTCCTTTCTTGCTTTTTTAACGGTAGTACATTACCTACCAACTTTTCGGTAAATAAATCCAATTTACATACGGAAAAAAATCCATAGGTAATAATCCATAGGTAATAATCCATGGGTAAAACAGGTTTTTCTTGTAGTGTTAATACACAAATTTAATGGTCTAAAACAGTTTTTTACATAACAGTTTACACCTGTTTTAGAGTGTCGGTACATAATTTATTAGTTAGTCTGCTGCATTTTTTTTTCTTATTACTTATTTCCCATAAATTTTGGACCAATTATAAAATCAATCATCTCACATTTTAGAGTTAACAAGCTGGTCAATAAATCGAATTGGTCACACCAATATAACCTCCCGATTAAAGATTGTTTCTGATGTATCACGCGAAGACAAAACTCATTATCTATATTTTGTAAGTGCAGCATATTAATAGTTAGCAAAATTGAATTTTACATATGACTAATGTACAAACATGAAAACCCATTTCCCCAATAAGATTACTAAAAACATTGGAGAGCTAACGATTTCAGCAGAATCATTCTAGGCGCTTTAATGAAACTATCCGAGAAGGGTAGGCAGTTGCACGTTGAGATGATGGCTCTCCACTTCACGAAATAAAGTACACTCTTGCCTACCGTCTTCTTCTGATACAATAACTACATAACTAATCATTTCTCTTCATCCTCAGAATCTGACTTTGCAAAAACTGGCTTAGGTTGGGTTTCTGCATATGCTGGAGCAATAAATTTTGGTTCCTTTTCTGCAACATCAGCATATTTCAGAATAGCTTCCCTTGGATCTTCCTCCATCCATGTCTCCTTGATCAGGCCCCCTTTCTGCAATTACCCTAAATGTAAGTATCTTCCACTTTCTCATCTAAACCATGAAAAAACTGGGAAGTCAAGAAAAATTAGACAAAAATGTTCAAAAAACAGACAAACCTTTAGAAGATACTGGGTCAGTAAGCTTCCTTGACTAGTACCAACTCGTCCACCAAATCCAGGACCTGTAATTGGTAATTCAGGTTTATGGGACTTAAATGGATCCTTTAGTACTTTCTCTCGCTGACGCTTTCGGCTTGGTTGATCTCTAAATAATGGTAATGCGTGAGGATTGTGAATGACAGGTTTTGCCTCAAAGTCATCAATTGATTTTTTCCTTGGTGCACGTGCAACACATACTAGAGCTCCTCTCTCACTTAGGGTTGGATCATATAGTATGTGAGTCCCTCCTTGGCTTTTATCACCAGTAGTTGCAAGAATCTATACAAATAAAAGCAAGTTCAGAAAGAATTATAAGCACGACAAAAAATATAGTACAGAGAATGCAAGATCATACCAGAAAATTGGTAAAATAACTATGATATTGAGTTATTACCTGATTCAGTTTAGGATGCCAATGACACTGAACAACACTGCAAGTGGATGATATGCCAACTCTTGAAACAAGCTCAAGGTTTACTCTATCGAAGAAGCACAATAAACCTCCTGTCGTGCTCTCCCTTTCCACAGATGTTCCAGTCAAAAAGAGTTGCTCATCGGGACTGAAGGCGATATTTGTTTGTCCATAGTGATTTGGCAGATCCTCAAATACCTTCAATGGTTCTTTTATTTTGCGTAGATCCCAAACCTGAGGCATAATTCATTGGTCAATCAACAGTCAGGAAGGTTTGATAGACATAATGCACGTCTAACAGAAAATAGCAACAAGCTATAAGAAGATTTCAGATATGTGAACATTTATTTACCTTCAGTGAACCATCAAAACTCCTTGACAATAAGATTCTCCCATCACTAGAAAATTTAAGACCACTAATATCATCTTCATGACCTTTTTCAATGTGTAGATCTGGTCTACTCCCCCAACCAGGCTTAATGTTCCAAATCTGTTAAAATTAATGACAGTTCCAATAAATATAAGGAGAAAGCTAAAAGCTACCACTGTTTCAGCCTATGCTTACAATCACTCTCTATTGACTTTATTGCTTGGTAATATCAGAGCAATAGAAAGATACCTGGATCGAACCATCTCCTATACCACCAGCAATGCACTTACCATCACGATCCCATGCACATGTGGTGACAGGAACTCTTCCAGGTCTTGCAAGCTTTGGTTTAATGACCTAACCATTGAATCATAACCATAACTTAAATAACATTAGAAAATTGTAAAAAAGAAATGACCACAAGTTTATCAAAATTTTCAATAATATTTTCCCATCTGTACCAAAAACAGAGCAGAAGAAAGGATTTTAAAAAGACAATGCTGATGATTTCCTCATAACCTAAAAGCAAAATAGCAGCCAATAATAGTAAAAGTAATGCCACAAACAAGATATTCTTTCAGCCACTTTTCTGTATGAAGGCTAAAGTTTTATTTTAAGAAAATCCAAGTACCCTCCTCCATATCTGTTTGAAATCTTTATCCCATAAAGAGATTAAAAGTACAAACAAAATCACTGTGGATGGAACTACTCCAATGAAAAAACCTTTACAACGGAAGACTAAGATAAATTTTCCAAACCTGCTTCTGACTTTTGAAGTCATTAACATCCCATATGCGTAGCGAGCCATCTTCTGATGATGTTAAAATGGTCTCTTTAGTTTTTGGATGCCACTCTCCACATGTCAGCCCAGATATATGGCCCTTGGTATTCTTTAGATCACGAATATACATGTCTCCCTTTACAAACTCTCCCAAAGTAAGCCCGTCTCGATCATAAATCTGTGGTAGAAGGATGAAAAACACAGTTAACGCAAAAATCACACATTAGCAGAAAAAAAACTAGCAGAAAATGATGCCTTGCACTACCTTTGCTTGAGCTGATCCAGTCACGCACAAAAAGCGATCTGCAGTTGGACTCCAGCTTAAATTGCGAACTTGATGACCTTCAAATGGCTCCAGCTGCCGAAACGATTCCAATCGAGCATTCATTCCTTGGAAGTCATACATTCGTACCGTATAGTCATAGCTTCCAGAAAGCACTCTTGATCCCGTATGATCCACAGCAAGAGCTGACACAACCTGTTAAAAGTTTCCCAGGTCATTAACAAATTGCCCCAAATATAACTGGTTTCCTTTCCTATTACTTTCAGATTTTGACAGCAGGTGCTCATTAAAGTAGCTGGGACCTGTCTTGTTGTGTTTTAGTCAAAATTGTGAAAAATGATACACGACTAGAATTTCAGTTGCATAGTGAAGGTTAAGGGTTTTTCAAGTCTCTATGATTGCAATTAAGGCCACATTGGCCACATACGTCAAACACAGTGCAAACCGTGATTTAAAACCTTAGTTCTAGTTCAGTAAGTACTTAGTTGTTGTATTGTAACCTGATAAGATTGGTCTAGGAAGGCGCAAACCTGCCGATAAACCTCAATGGTTAAAAAATTAAATTGGATGGGCTTAGGGTATTATGTATTTAAATTTTAATTATAAATCCCTAAAAAGTAGATAATGACACGGACAGGGTTGCCATCCAATCCCTAGCTATTTAATTTAGGGTTCTACGATGTGTAATGAACCAATGAAAAAATGTGAATTATTTCTAGTAGCAATTTGATTTTCTTCATAGAATCTTTATAGTTTACAGTAGCTGTAGCTTTTTTACTTCACATCATGACCCCACTCATTAAAAATAGAATAATTAATTGCAGACAGCCCAGAACTTATACCTAAGCTGAAGTAATTTACGATATTCGCGCACCCTTGGGGGATCAATGGATTACCGTAAGACTTAAAAAAAGTGTAAACCCCCCACCAATTGAAATTCTAGAGACTAATAAAGCTAGAATTCAAAACCCTAGAGTGTGGTGATCAGAATTAAAAATATATATTATTTTTCATTAATTTCAGGAAGGAATACCTTGGTGTGGCCCTTGAGAACAATCTCGTTGGTAAGAGGAATCCGGAAGCGGGTCCCTACCTCGTCTTCATCCGATTCATCTTCGGACTCCGACGCGTTCGGTGGCGGCGGGAGCGGGCCAATCATGTCGCCGTCCTCGGCCTCGTCATCAGAAGCTGAGGGCGGAGGCGGAGGAGGTCCGACGATGGGGGCATCGTCGTGATCGGGAGGCGGCGGTGGAATCGGGTTTTTGGAAGGACGGAGGGCATTGAGCCATTCCCTGGAAGAGGAGGAGAGAGAAGGAAGTGGGTTGGAGGAATTGGGATTGGGATTGGAAGTGGAAGTGGAACGACGTGTCGCATTGTGGATGGCTTCAAGAGGCGTTTGAGGTTTCGATTGCTTCCCGAACGACAGAGGAAACTGAGCTCTAGCACCGTCGTATATGTCACCCTCCTCCTCCATTTTCTCCACACTACAAAACGCAACACAAAATTCTACTATTTCATTCTCTTTTTTTATATCTATTTTATTATTCTTCCTTCTATTTCTCAATCGGGCCGAATTTGTCTTCTTCGGCCCAGTACCTCTCAGCCCAATTCTTATTTGAGAATCAAGCCTATATCCAGTTCACAACATTTTTAATTTTCAAAAATAATAATTCGGAAAAATATTTATTTCTTAAAAAAGTTATTATAATTAAGTATTATTAACTAACTAACTTCTTTAATCAGTTTGAATTATTTTTTTCCTGTATTGAAGAAAGAAGATAATGGATCTCAATAGGATAAAATTAAATTTTGAATTGGGTAACGACGTTAATTCTTATTAAACTTGTATAAAATTTAGCATTCTATATATAGACTCAAATTAGATATTAGTAATAAAGATATGATCATGTTTTTGTTTTTGTCTTTTCCCCCAGTAACAAAGGAAAGGTGCGTAGAAGGTATAAGAAAGTTATAGTATTTGATTCTTGAAATTTGAATGTAGTACTGAAACAAAAAATAGTAATTTGGTGGCTGCGTATCTGATATCAAATTTTTTTGGTGGGAGTAAGGCTAAGCAATGAAGTCACCTTGGCCATTTGTTTAATGGAGAATTGATGGCGATTGAGGGAGGTTGTAAGTGGGGAAGAAAAATGCATACACTGAAAAAGAGTAAAACCTAGGCATAATGACAAGACCACCATCCATTCGTACAATTCAACAACCATGTTTTACTCTTGTACTTAAGTGCAACTTCTTTTATAATATTCCAATTTTAATTTACCAAAGGTTGACGCATGGCTTCAATAATATTGGATTCATTTATGTTCTTACTTTTGGAATTATTATCAATGTTTTTTTCTAATTACGAACGTTGACAATTTTATCCAAAAAAAGTAATATCGATCAAAAACAATTTGCAAACGATACTATTCGTACTCCCAACACTGAATATGAACAAATGATGTTGTTTATTCACTCTCTTTATATTTAGCATAGCACTTCATCCTTGTTTGAGCATTGACTAAATTAGCTTGTAGTAGTTGAGGGATTTCTTTCCTAGTCCTCGCTGTGTAATTTACTGCTTCCACCATAGAATCTACAATCATTATCATAGTTGGGGGTGAAGGTGGGTAATCATATAAAACTTCAAATGGAGTTAATTGAGTGGTTGTGTGAAACTTGGTATTCTATCATAATTCTGCTAATGGCAAATAATTAACCTTTTTTAGGCATATCGCTTAAAACACATATAAGATGGCCTTTTACAGACTTGTTTAAGGTCACAATTTGGCCATTGGTTTGAGGATGAAAAACCGTAGACCACAGCAACTTTATTTCATGCCTTTGCATCAGTTCAGTCCAAAGTTGAGTCAGGAAGATTGAGTGGTGAGATGAAATTATCTTTGTTGGTCATCCATGCAGTTTGACGACATTATCCATAGGAAAATAATAAACTTTAGTTTATCTTTTTCTCACTGGGTTTTATATCCTTTGAATTGCTTGCTTTCTTTAACTTAAGTTAACTTGAGTAGTGTTGGTTTTGCAGGATTCGGATGATGAAATTGTAATATATCAAAGAACACAACAAATTCAAAGAACTTGACGATGGAAGGTTGTAATTCATATTATAAAGAAAATACAACTTTTGATAATTATTTTTTACGTACATAATTTACATAAAATTTTATTTTTTAAGTGATGACGTAATGGTAACTATTTTATAACGTAGTACCTATTTTTCTTAGTGCATGATCAAAAGAAACCAGATATAAGAGACTATAATATATTATCTCTAATCCAAAAAAATTGAAGACAATAAGTTTCTTCTTTCTTTATGTTAATTTTGGTTCCTTTTCTCTAGTTATACAACATAGGCTACAAAAAATATTTATTTTGCGAAAGAGACTCGTACTTGATGATATCACCTGTGCTGATTTGTTTAACGTTTTGATATGATACATTGTTTTGTTTATTCGAAGTGTTATTGAAATGCCTAGTTACAGGAAGCAAATGATATAATGGCGAACTTGAAATTCCTCTATGCCCGTCATGGGTGACAACTTTGCTCATAAGCCGCCCATGTGGTCGTTCACCATCCTTCATATATATCTATAAATATCACATCTTCATCTTCGTCCTCTCTTGTCTTACATTCTTTTTTTTTTATCAGCATCTTGTCCAGTTACCATAAGTTCAACTTTGATAGAACTTTTTTCTCTACTCTTTGATTCTTGAAAACTTTTTGATTGTTTCTTGAAAATGGAGGAGGAGGGTAGTGTCAAAGCAGGAAGTAGTCTCCGAGCAGGCAGTAATATGAGTAGTTTGAGGATTGGGAGTGTATCAGTTTGGAGGAACAGTGGTGTGGAAATCTTTGCCAACTCTTTCCACCAGGAAGATGATGAAGAGGCTCTGAAATGGGCTGCCATTCAGAAACTTCCTACGATGGCACGTTTGAGGACGGGCTTGCTGACTTCACCTGAAGGGGTTGCCAATGAGATTGATGTTCATCAACTGGGGTTGCAAGAAAGGAGAGGTTTGCTTGAGAGACTTGTCAGAGTTGTTGAAGAGGACAATGAGAAGTTCATGCTCAAGCTCAGGGACCGCATTGATAGGTGAGTGCATGTCTTAGTGTCATTTCTCTTCCTTTTAAGTAAGCTGCATGAAACACACTAGAGTCTGTATTGGATTGTTGCATCAGGTCTTAGTTCAAATCTCATTGTCATCATTATACAATGAAAAAAGTTTAGCTGAATGCTTTTACAATGCACTGTTCATGACTTCATTTTTGGAATGGATGGTGTCAGAGTTGGAATTGCCATTCCTACAATAGAGGTTCGATTTGAGCACATGAGCGTTGGAGCAGAAGTTCATGTTGGAAGTAGAGCTCTGCCTACTTTCACTAACTACATGGTTAATAAAGTTGAGGTGAGTGTACCAATACCAACCTTAAGAAATAATATTTACCTCTTTGAAGTAGATTTTGATATGTCTTTTACTTTTGCTGGCTTTTAAAGGGGCTATTGAACTTCCTACATCTACTCCCAAGTAGAAAACAGCATATAAATATTCTCCAGGATGCTAGTGGAATAATAAGGCCTGCCAGGTAACAGTTAACCCAGAAAGTACTTATATTATATTTCATTTGGGTTGAATTGATCACTGACAAAAACAGGTCACAAGGGATAGTACTGTCCTGGTTCCATATTTAGAAGAGATAATTGGAAAAGGATTATAAGTTCTGTATGTTGTTAATACACATGAATACTTTTATTTATAAAAAGAAAACCAATATAATATTTGCTAAATTCGGTGTATTGTATACACTCATAGACATTTTTTTGTAATGAAGAAAAAAAATACAATGATAAGAAACAAAAGTTGATATCTAATGATGAAAAATATATTTGTAACAAATCATATATCGTGTCTTTCTATTTCATGTATCGAATCATATTTCTAAATCTCTCTAACCATTTGGAACAAACAATCTTAAACAACATGTCACTGTTTGGTTTTCTCCAGAATGACATTGCTTTTGGGCCCTCCAAGTTCTGGGAAGACCACTCTCCTGTTGGCCTTGGCTGGAAGACTTGATTCAAAACTTAAGGTTGAGCATGTATTTAATTGTTAATTGATGGTGTCATGCTTGTGCTCGTATTTTCCATTTTTCATTTGTAGCTAATAAGTTATAACTTCTTGATCAGTTCAATGGAAAAGTGACTTATAATGGCCATGAGATGAATGAGTTTGTACCCCAACGAACTGCTGCTTATGTCAGTCAAAATGATCTTCATATTGGAGAAATGACAGTCAGAGAAACCATGGCCTTTTCAGCAAGAGTCCAAGGAGTTGGACCTAGTTATGGTTAGTCCACATTGCAATTTCAGGTAGTCATATGCAAAAATTTCATATGAAGATCAAGTTTTAACCAAAATTATTTCCCATTTATACAGATTTGCTAAGAGAGGTGTCCAGAAGAGAAAAAGAAGCAAATATTACACCTGATCATGATATAGATGTCTATATGAAGGTAACACACAGATAATTGTCTATTAAAGATATGTTTTACCCATTTGGCTTGATTCCCTTGAACTTCCTTGCAAACTTTTTGAAAGACGGAATGATAAGCTTTCAAACCAATGGAAGAACAATGTGTGGTTTTTAATAGTAATAACATATCTATTAAAACTTTGGAATTCTATTTCTACACATTAAGCAATGGATTTTCTTTTCGGGGAGACAGATACTATGAACAAATCTGTTACATCTGCTTTTCTTTCTTATTTGTGTTGAACTTGAGTGAACCATCTATTTATGTCTATCTCTTAAAATTAAATAGAATGATTTGATAATTAAGTGGTTGAACTTCTGACTTGTAATGCTCAGGCTGTCGCAACCGAAGGTCAGAAAGCAAATTTTATTACAGATTATATTCTAAGGGTAAAATTTCTGTACTCAAGCGTTCTAAAATAATTCTAAAGCCATTTTTTGTTAAATTCCAGTTTGATTTGCTTTATATTTGCAGATTCTTGGACTGGAGGTCTGTGCTGATACTGTTGTGGGAAATGAAATGTTAAGAGGGATATCTGGTGGACAAAGAAAACGTGTTACAACAGGTAAAACTATTGACTTCAAATTTTGAAGTGTATCATATCTAATTAACTCAAGCAATTCATGGTGCAAAAGTCTTCACGAAATATATATCTGTAAATACAGGGGAGATTCTGGTTGGACGACCTAAAGCTCTATTCATGGATGAAATATCTACTGGTTTGGATAGTTCAACAACTTTTCAAGTTGTGAATTCACTCAAGCACTATATCCATTCTCTCAAAGGAACTGCTGTTGTTTCACTCTTACAACCAGCACCAGAGACTTACAATCTTTTTGATGATATTATTCTACTCTCTGATGGGCAAATTGTGTATGAGGGTCCGCGTGAACATGTTCTTGAATTTTTCGCTTCTGTGGGTTTCAAATGTCCTGAGAGGAAAGGTGTTGCAGACTTTTTGCAAGAAGTAAGTGTGGTTTAACTTCTTTCTACGCTGTAAAAAATAAAAGTACATGTTAAATGTTATAGACTAATAGCAATTTTATTTTATCATCACATGTACAAATTTATTATGTTAATAAAGGTGACATCAAGGAAAGATCAGGAGCAATATTGGGTACTCAGAGATCAGCCTTACAGATTCGTCACAACCAAAGAGTTTGTAGAGGCATTTCAATCATTCCATGTTGGGCGAAGCCTTGATAATGAACTTGAGACTCAATTTGACAAGTCTAAAAGCCACCCTGCAGCTTTGGCAACCCAAATGTATGGATTAGGAAAGTGGGAACTGTTTAAAGCTTGCTTCGCAAGAGAATATTTACTCATGAAGCGTAATTCATTTCTTCACATCTTCCAACTTTGCCAGGTAGGTTTGATCTTTGTAACTTTTCATGTCAATGTTTCATGTACATGCACATTATTTAATAATTTCCATTACTAATGCCTTTTGCTACATCTTTTAGCTTGCTACAGTGGCCTTTATTGCAATGACTGTTCTTTTTCGGACCGAGATTCACCGAGATTCAGTGATTGATGGTGGTATATATGTGGGGGCATTGTTCTATGGCCTTCTTGTAATTTTTTTGGATGGATTTGCTGATCTTACCGTGACAATTTCTAAGCTTCCTGTTTTTTACAAGCAAAGGGACTTTCTCTTCTTCCCTTCATGGATATATGTTCTTCCTGGATGGATCCTGAAACTCCCCATGACTTTTGCGCTAGTGGGAATCTGGGTGTTCCTCACCTACTATGTTATTGGTTTTGATCCATATGTTGGAAGGTAAAAGAGCTGTTTATGTACTATTTCCCTCCACCTCCCCCCCACCCTTTCTCATGTTAAAATACTACTGAGGTGAGAAGTGACATGTATCTATATCTCTACTTATCGCAGATTATTCAGGCAATTCCTTCTTCTGTTATTTGTTAACCAGATGGCTTCATCCTTATTCCGGTTTATTGGAGCACTTGGTAGGGAACTGACAGTTGGTTTCACAATTGGGTCATTTACATTGTCCATCCTCATTGCTATGAGTGGTTTCGTCTTGTCCAAAGGTAGCATAATATCAATACAAAAGAAGTCTTTCTTTCATTACAATAACACTACTACTTAATTGTCTTTGCTTCATGCCGATAGACAATGTGAAAAAATGGTGGCTGTGGGGCTTTTGGTCATCACCTATGATGTATGGACAAAATGCCCTAGTAAATAATGAGTTCCTAGGGAAGAGATGGAGACATGTAAGCTTTTCCATATTAATCTTTGTAGACATTTTGTGCTTGCCTTGTATAGAATAATCTAATGTATGGACATATTTCATATGAAAGGTTCTACCCAACTCAACTACACCATTAGGAGTTGAAGTTCTGAAATCTCGCGGGTTCTTCACTCAGTCAAAGTGGTATTGGATTGGTGTTGGGGCACTGATTGGATATACGATAGTGTTCAATATCTTTTACATCCTCGCTCTCACTTACTTGAACCGTGAGCTTCTTCACCTAAAAAATGTTTTGTAACCAAAAAAGAGAGCTTAATTTGTGTACTAATACCATCACAAATTGGTTATCAGCATTAGTGCAGCATCAAGCTGTTAAATCAGAGCAATCTCAAAGCAATGCACAGGATGGTGGAAGCAGTTCTACTAGGTCTTCATCCAGAAGAAAAGAAACTGAGAGAAGAGGAATGGTTCTTCCGTTTGAATCACATTCCATCACCTTTGAAGATGTAACATATTCTGTTGACATGCCACTGGTAAAGGGGATAAATAAGTAAACGAAAAAAAAGAAGAACACTTGTATTAAACTTTCTGAGCATTATTAAGATTTCTGAGAATTATTAAGATTTCTGAGTCCATGCACTAAATTTGCAGGAAATGAAGAATCAGGGTGTTGTTGAGGATAGGTTGGACCTTTTGAAGGGTGTCAGTGGCACTTTCAGACCAGGAGTTCTCACTGCTTTAATGGGTTCCACTGGTGCTGGCAAAACAACTCTGATGGATGTACTAGCTGGAAGAAAGACCGGGGGGTATATTGGTGGGAACATCACAATTTCTGGCTATCCAAAGAAGCAAGAAACCTTTGCAAGAATTTCTGGATACTGTGAACAAAATGATATCCACTCTCCCCATGTCACAGTATATGAATCTTTGCTCTATTCAGCATGGCTTCGATTATCAGCAGAAATCAATTCTGAAACCAGGAAGGTTAGTACCTTAATCCCATGTTGAGTATAAATATCCTAGTTAAATTACTTCTTACATTGTTACACAATTTTCTTCTACAGAATTAGTGATTTGACTTCTCTCCAGTAAGAAATTTACTTAAAAAATATAGTATGAAACTATAATTTTTTACAACAGAATAGATTTTACTGTTTTTTAGTTCATCTAACGAGGACAAGTAATTTATTATCACGACATCTACATTTGACTTACCAATTAATAGTTATAACTTTAGGTATAAGGTACTTTAGAACTCAAATTCCAGTATAAGGTACTTGATTCCATGCACGGTCTCCCTCTCAGCTATTTCTTGCACATTTCACATACTGCGTCACTTGGAGTGTTATAAAACCATCATTTAAATGTCTTATGAGTTTACTAAGTTTTGAAATGACCAACGGTTGGTGGCAGATGTTCATTGAGGAAGTGATTGAACTTGTGGAGCTGAACCCTCTAAAGCATTCAATTGTTGGATTACCAGGTGTTAACGGTCTATCAACAGAGCAACGCAAAAGATTGACTATAGCTGTTGAGCTAGTGGCTAATCCCTCTATCATATTCATGGATGAGCCAACTTCTGGGCTAGATGCAAGAGCTGCTGCTATTGTCATAAGAGCAGTTAGAAACATAGTGGACACTGGAAGAACAGTTGTTTGCACAATCCATCAGCCTAGCATTGATATATTTGAATCTTTTGATGAGGTAAAATAAGCAGAGTAACAATTTGACTGATTTATTCTATTAAGAAGTTTCTAACTCTTTGCCAACTAAATGCAGCTTTTTCTTATGAAACGAGGAGGGCAAGAGATATATGTGGGACCACTTGGGCATCATTCTTCTCATTTAATCAGTTATTTTGAGGTAAAACGTTAAGAAAATTAAACTGCATGTTTTGCTTCAGACCTGACTGAGTAAAAATTTCACTTGGTGGACACATTTCTCATGAAGGAAATTAAAGGGGTCAATACGGTTGAGGATGGCTACAATCCAGCAACGTGGATGTTGGAAGTCACAACTTCAGCAAAAGAAATGGAATTGGGGATTGATTTTGCTGAAGTGTACAAAAATTCAGAGTTATACAGGTATATTCAATTCGTTGAAGTCTAAGTTATTCAAAGTATGGAAATGTTACTTAGGTAAACTGTCATGTGGCATATATTTCAGGAAAAACAAGGAAACTATCAAAGAATTGTGTACTCCAGCCACTGGTTCAAAGGACCTTCATTTTCCTAGAAAGTACTCAAGGTCCTTCATTACTCAATATATGGCTTGTTTATGGAAACAACATTTGTCTTACTGGCGCAATAATCAATATACTGCCCAAAGGTTTCTCTTCACAATTGCTTTGGCCTTGTTGTTTGGGAGCATGTATTGGGACCTTGGCTCCAAAATGTGAGATGAAGTCATCAAACTGAAAAACAGGATTTTTTTTTTGCCTCAAACTCATGTTAGATATCTCTACCTCTTTCTAAAGTTGTATTTCCATATCTTTTGCAGCAAAAAGCCACAAGATCTTTTCAATGCCATGGGATCCATGTATGTTGCTGTTCTCCTTCTTGGTATTAAGAATGCTTATTCAGCACAACCATTGGTGGCTGTTGAAAGAACAGTGTTTTACAGGGAAAAAGCTGCTGGAATGTATTCAGCTTTGGCATATGCTTTTGCTCAGGCAAACACTTGCTGTTTAGAGATTTAACTTTTTAACTTCCTTGCATGTAATGATGTACAAATTTATTTCAGGGTCTAACTATTCTGATCTTAATATTTCCTTGCAGGTTGTGATCGAACTACCTCATGTTCTTTTACAAAGTGTGGTTTATAGCAGTATAGTGTACGCAATGATCGGTTTTGAGTGGACTATAGCTAAATTTTTCTGGTACCTTTTCTTCATGTACCTCACCTTCCTCTACTTTACCTATTATGGCATGATGTCTGCTGCCATGACCCCAAACCCCATCATTGCGGTTATATTTTCTTCTGGAATCTATGAAGTATGGAATCTCTTCGCAGGATTCATTATCCCACGCCCAGTAAGCTTTTAACTTCCTTAGATGTCGGATGCAGTTTCTTATATTTACTTTATAAACTTAAGACATGAAGAGTGCTAATAAACACTTTCTAATACTCTTTCTAGCACACTCTACACTACGGATTGAAATCACAAAAATCACTTTGTGCATTAAATAGTGTGAGTCTTAACTATGATAGAAAGTGTTCTTTGAGATATCACTGATATTTCTCATTTTGTGATGTTACAATTATGTATTCATGTCAGGACATTGCATAACACTTTCAATTAGTTTTAGATGAATCTTTTTGAATCTATCTTACTTAGATTTTTTTTAAATTCTTACCAGAGACAAACATGAATTGTCTCTAGTGATTTATCTCATGTCCTATGATTAAAAAAAAATGTCATACTTATATGTCTTTGTCTTGTTGTTTTTATGTCTCTGAGTTGTTACTAAGTTTCCTGAACATGATTAACTTTATTTGTATCCTTTTGGGGAATGGGTGAACAGAGGATTCCTGTCTGGTGGAGATGGTACTATTGGGGAAATCCAGTGGCTTGGACTTTGTATGGGTTGGTGACATCACAATATGGAGATGTTCAAGACCTTATTGAGTTTAATGGTAAAAGTACAACAGTGGAAGACTTTTTGAGAAACTACTTTGGTTTTAAGCATGATTTTTTGGGAGTGGTTTCAGCTGTACTTATAGTATATGCAGTAACTTTTGCATGCATCTATGCCATTGCCCTAAAGTTGTTTAATTTCCAAAGACGTTAAGAATGAGGCATTCATATTTTGGTTAGGATAATAGTGATTTGTGCAGGAAAAAAACATGTCTTTCTGTGTTATCTTGTCTTGGAATTTAAAATTGTATCATTACCATCATGTATCACTTTTAGTTTTTAATTATACATTTGTCTTATAATACTTTTTTTAATCCCTTCACAATTCCAAAAAATTTGGGTGTGTTTGATGGGGTTAACTTGCTTTGTCATATCTATTTTTGTGTATTATCAATTTACTAAAAAAATTAGTCAACACTTTTCTCAGAAAATAAATGCCACTGTTATTTGGAAAGAAGTTTCTACATCATAAAATCCACTCAAGCTTAAAGCCACCATAGATGAAATAGAATCTATTTTGACCTTATAAATTTCTTTTTAATTTCAATTCAATTAAATATTGGACATTATTATTTTACCAATGTGCTTAGAAAAATTTAATGGTTTACAAAATAAAAAAATAATAATAGTAGTAATAGTTTACAAAATAATTGGTACTTTATGTGAAATATCTAATATATACTTTTATTTATATAAAAATATTTTAGATTGAATTAAAAATAATCGCTATATATAAGATGTCCGGATTTTGCAGTAAACGTAGTAATTATTTAAATATTATTATCAATTAAGTTATTAAGTATTGTATTACTGTCAAACTATGAACCTCTATAAATTAAAAGCTCAATAAAATATCAAATTGTTTCTTGAAAAATAATTTTCCAATCAGGTTTAAAAAAAAAGATAAGCTAAAATGGTAATATAATATATGTTTAAAGAAAAAAATGATTTTACACTTTCAGTCAATCATAAAATATCATGTATAATAAATTTATCAAACTTTATTTTAACTATTCCAAAAATCACACAGTTAGTTATTCTGTCTATGTAGAAAAAATTAAATTTGACATTTCCAACTATCATATGTAAGTTATGAAGATCGAGTTTTGGTGTTTTAGAGAAATAAAAGGAGAGAATTGATGAGAAAGGTAGACTACAATGGAACAAGAGTTGGGAAGAACGTGACAATTTAGTACAATAAAAATCCCTATGTAATGAGATATATTTTATTTTTATTATAATAAACAGTACTATTTTTATTATACTTATTATTATTAATAATAATAATATTAATATCATTTATATTATTAATATCATTTATATTATTAATAT
>Ga0123341_1002247_pt1 | contig 15695 bp, 8 predicted proteins | sample Turbeapinknodule_FD_89959 | JGI IMG/M metagenome (GOLD analysis project Ga0123341, IMG submission 89959) | Root nodule microbial communities of legume samples collected from Mexico - Turtle bean Mexico pink nodule | ecosystem: Host-associated > Plants > Roots > Nodule | place: Mexico: Nepantla... | reverse complement strand
CACGCCGAGACTGCCAACTCGTGCGTGGGACTATATATTTTGGGTGGTCCGATAGCGGCCCGATAGCGGGTGGCACGATAGGCCCAACACAAACACTCGCTAGGATAGGCTCGAAATGGCTCTTATACCATGTTAAGAAGTGGACTTTAAGCCTAACTCAACCCCATAAAACCGGCTCATAGAGTTGAGGTTTGCACCCACTTATATACAATGAAAGGCTCTAATCTCTAGTCGATGTGGGATCTCCAACAGGTCTAAATAAAACCCTCATGCAAAATAGCTTTGAGCTTAAAGAGCAGACAAAGAAAAAGGACCCATCATAGATGCATAAAAAGTGTTAAACTCTAAGGAAGAGAGAAACATTGAGTTGAAACCATGAGTTTCTAAGTCAGCACGAATGTTTTATTTATATCAAGAGAAAGGAACCAATACAATAAATAAAGGAGATTTGGTATTCTCTAATAACAAGCATATGATACAGGAATAAATAAAAAAGTTCCAAATAATTTATACATATATAATTTAGATATTTATGATTATATAGAATCAGCTCTTTATTTCTATAATTATAACAATATTTCTGATTATATAGGATCAACATTTATTTATATAATTTTAACTACATAAGATCTCCTCCTTTCTTTTATAATTATAACAAAAAAGATAGGAACGTAAATGATCAAAGTATTGACAACATGATCATAAAGGCTATACCATTTTGAAAACCAACCATACCCAAGAGCCTAAATTGTAAGATGCAAGCTTAGCAGTAAACCAAAGTATTTCTGCCTTAACTTTATGCATGTACCTTCATTCTCGGAGGACCGATTCAACTTTATGCATGGAAAACAGTCAATTCTGTTGTCCTTAGCTCTCACAAAGTCTAATGTAACCAAAGCTACAAAAGCAGTAATCTGTAGAAGGAAGTCCAGTAGAACCGCCAAAGCTATAGAAAAGAAAAGTCAGCAGAAATCACTAACATTACCAAAACCTAAAGTATTTTTTCAACTGCTTTACTTATGTATGGGTGAAAATTTCCAGTTCAGTTTTCTGTTAGTCCAAAATAAAAGGTGAGAAGAGAAAATTCTTTAACCTGCAATCATGGAGAAAACACGGCATGCTGGCATAGAAACAAATGATCCTACAGCAAATGCCAAAATCTCTGATACGCTGGCTAGCGTTATTGAAGGTCCAACTTCACCCATTGCATTGCTTATTTTTTCTTCAACTGATAAATTTGAGGGTTGTCTCTTCACAGCATCTACGATTATACACATGTTATCAACACCAACCTGAACAAAAAATGAAAATCCAAAAGAAGTAAAATCTCACAAAACTTGCAGAAAAGAAAGCAAGAAGGTGACAAAAGTTAATAAAACATTCATTTAGTTAATGACCCAAATTTAGAGGAAGGATTCTGAATTAGCTTAAGAAAATAGTAGTCAGCATATATGATATTTGTATACATTCAAAGCATAAATAGTAAATACAACTATTTTTCAAGACAATAACAATGAATTCAAGCTATTTCCTATGACACTATTGCTTGAAGGATGCATGAACCAAATATAACAACTTAATGTTTACTTTGTAACACTCTAATACTTATAATTATAATTACAGTAACATTACCTACTCTCTCTAAAGTTGTTGCATAGGAGTCATGCAACAAGCTGTTTCCATACATAACTAATTCAAGGACCTCAAAGAATGTTGGTGAAAATGTTAAAAGTAGCTCACTAAAACAGGAATAATTATGTCATGTTATTAGATTTATGATATCTAGACAACAGATTATTTCATTGGATGAGAGAGATTACAAAAGCCACCTCACTTGAAATCCTCAATCTGCAATATATAGCCTTACATAGGTCTATCTAACTACCGTAACATAACATAACATAACTACAATTAGTAAAGCTAACTAAGGAAAACCTAACAAATTGTAACTAATTGAGAGTTGGCTACGCAGTTCCTAGTTAGTTACAAAGTTCCTAACTGAAAGAAAAACAGTAGGCAGGTAATGTATACTCCAATGCATGTAACTTAGGTACATGTATCGACCAAGAGTTTGGCATTGTTAAGAATGGAAGGCGAAGAGTCTGCCAAGACAAAAAAAAAAGCCAAGATCTTATACATTCTTGATACGATATTGAATATACTGACAAAAAAGATGAGAAGAAGAAATTGTCATATTGTATTATTGTACTACTGAATACTCAAAGATTGCAAAAGATGCTAAACTTTCTGTGTACAAAGAGAATTATAAACATCCTAACCAAACACTATAGCCATGAGGTGACAGATGTTTCATTTATAAATGTCATGATGACAGCTATAACTTCCTAACCGAGAATAACAGTCAACTAACAAAATGAAAAATAAAGAAATTGGCATCTGCATATATTCTCTTACAAGCATGGGTACTATCAAATTGATTTTGGTACCCCCAACTTCATGTGAGTTTGGAGGCAACCAAACAGGCACTTCATGTCTCCTGCACTTAATCATTGAATGTGCATAATACTACAAAAAATAAACTTGATAATGATAAAAACATAAAGACTTACTGCTAAAACCAGAAAAGGTATAACTTCCATTATGATTAGTGTTGATTTTACTCCAATAGCACTGAAGAATCCAACTGATCCAAGGACAGAAAGCATAACAAGCAAAACCCCCAAAAGACCAAGCAATACCTGAAAAACATAAAGTTGAAGAATGGGAAGTATAAAATAATCAGAGTTTGAAGACGCTGCTAACATTTGAAAAAGTTAAAATGAATATCTAGCACGTTTCAACATGAGAAAAAAAAAGTATAAAAAGGGTTAATTACTTTTATAGTCCCTATAATTCTGCAAATTTTACCTATGAATCTCTATACCTAAACTTCATTCGTTAGTCCCTTATGGAATGTAGATTTATGACTACCTCAACCTTACAAAACAAACTAATAATATTTGTCATTTTAACACTTCAGCTCTCACATCACACTTAATAGACTACACTTCATCTCCAGTGTGTAGTTTAGATGCTGGGAATCCCAATGAGAATTAGCCGAGAATATTTATATCAAGAAGTACAATTTAGCACATATTGGCACTTATTAATATGCACAAACAATTCAATATCAGAACATATACTTGATGCAGTCATGCAAAAAAGACAATTGCAAGCTTCAAGAAAAATATACCTTAGATGAGAGGAAGAAAGAAGATGGATGACGAGGTGTATCTCCCAAGGTCACCGATATATAAGCAAACATCACAATATAGCTCACCTAACAATATGTTGGAGAAGAAATTTATTGAATGTTCCAATAAAGCATGTCTTTATAAAGCCACAATCAAACTAAGAAATCATTAGCTTACACATGACACAATCATGTTTTTACATTCAGGAGAGAAACAAAAATTTCTTACTAGTATTGTTATGACATCTGCAGTACTTTCTCTCTTTAGTTCTTCCTCAATTGAACTTTCCGTTGAAAATGACAAGGTAAGATTACTAGTTTGCACCATTGGCAGCAATTCTTCCTTCCAGATGTAAATTGGATCAAAAAATGTGTATGGATCAGTAAAAAGAAGAAAAGATAAATGTGCTATATTACGCAACATGGAAAAGCACACTCGCTCAAAATATGCAAAACCACTCATGCACTTTCCTTATTTCAAAAGTTGACAATGGATGGATCAACATTATCTTCATAGCAATATATTGCCTACAATCCAAAGTAAGCTCAATCTATTTATTCACTTTTAAGACAATATTGATCTCTGGTAAAATCTTATTTAGGTTTTGAAAAACTTCCTTAGAGCAATATTTATTGGGATTGTTGGGATTATAATATACAACTTGTATTAATGCTAACTAGCAAGGTGAAAGTTGACAATCAAGTTATAAACAATGACAATCGAACACGTAGCCTATGCTTTTGGACCTATTCTCCTAAAAAGCTAAATAAATTGAGTTTTCAAAGAATTTATTTAGGAAAATAAATAATTGAGCATTCTAATATGTTTTGTGAGTGTTTCCTTAGAGTCAGGTAAATAAATTAAAGAATTTTGCCTAAGCAAGGCTTACTACTCCTTTAGACAAGGGAAAACATAGATTTGCTAAAAGAAGGCTGCTTAAGCTAGGCCAACTACTCATTTATTCTAGCAACTCTTAAGCTAGGCCAATTGCTTGCTTATGCTATTAGCTCACTTAAGTTATACAAATTACTTGCTTAAACTAGAAAGTCAAAAGAGGCAACATCTTATTATCCAAAAGACTCGATTCAGGGAGAGATATAGAGTAGGGTCCAAAAAAAATTCTCTATAAATATCCCAGCAAACATGTGTTGACAGAAGTTTGGTGTGTGGAGAAAGATCTAAACTCTTGGAGCCAAAGCTGAAAAACATTTCTCAAGGTTTTCTGTGGGAAGAATGAAGAGATAAATAGGGTCATTTTTCTGGGATGATAGATAGTCATGCTGATGAGGGACAATTCTTCAAAAATATTCAGTTATTTCTATTTCCTAATAAACTAATTACACATGCTCTCAAGCATTTTATCAGCCTTTGATTAAGCACAGTAGATATTAGTCACAACAGCACAAAACTCCAGGATCTTTATCATCCTAAGGTTACTTCTTGGGAGAGTCACACTAATCCGGTACCTCGTTCCGGTACCTCGTTTGCCGGGAACAGTTTACCTATCAAAATTGTTAAGAGATTATTTTTGGTAATTTGATCCTTAGCTTAAAATAAGTGGCCAAAAATCTCCTCAACAAAATGTCCATTTTTCCTCAGTTAATTATAAGGACTGTCTTTTTAAGTGAAATATACCACCAAAGACACAACCAAATTTCTTTCAATAATCAAAAGCACAACTGCAACATAAGGCATACACAAGAATTATATGTAAAATAAAGATTCTGTGCATATAAGCTATACACAAGAATTAATAACTGCAATGTATATATTTTAGTAGTCATACCTTGGCTAATTGGATGAAAGCTTTTTCCCAAGCTATTGCCTTCCCATTCTCATCTCCAACTTTCATAATTGCATTATTGACAGGGTACGTGATAACAAATGCAGAAGCCTAGAATAGGATAATCAGCATAGCAGAAAGTAATGCATAAAAAGGCATCTATGCAAAATCCAAGATTCTCACTTCAGAATAATTGTTTCCAGAAAACCCTCCCAAGGCAGTAGTTGGCTCAAGAGGAGCCTTAAATGCACTAAAGCATGTTTCTGTAGAAGTGTAATGCTGAAAACGACAAAATCATATAATTAGAGCCCACATATATCACATAGAGAGACAAACAACCCTTTCAAGTCTAATTATACACATGCGAGGAGGATATGTTTCGTACAACCTATGAAAATAAATTGAGATGGCAGGCAATCCATCCATACAAACACAAGCACTTTAACTTGAATTAGTATATCTATTGGAATTTACTGCTTTTTAAAACATTAATCCTTTTGCTTTAAAATTCTTGTCTGCTAAATAAGTAAACTGCTTTAAATTAAACTCTTCTGAAAAACAAGGGTAACTCATAATCAGATTCTAGAAGTTTACCTCAAAACAGTACTCAGCATGTTCAACACCTCCATAGTTGTCATAATTGTCAGGGTCCATTTGAAAATACTAATAGAATAAAAATAATGACAAAAAGGCAAATCAAATTAAGGATTAAGAAAAGAATAGTAAATTGAAATAGAACTGAATAGAAAAAGCCAGTTGGTTGTACAACTTACAGACAATAGAAGCCAATTAATTATTATTTGCAATACACAATTCAAAAGTACAACAGAAATAGTTTGGAAAGTAGTGGGTTAGACCTGCAAAATGCTTTGAGTGGCACAATCTTCGCCTAAAGGCTTCAAGCAAATGTCACTCAGAGATACTAACAAACCAGAATAATTTGCACGAATTCCATCAACCTGTTGGAATATTGAAACATAAAAGTATTTTTTTAATAAAAATGTTCCACTGAGCATACAGTGGCTAAATTTCAATTCTAGCAAGTGAAAAGAACTGAAACTACACCTTTTCCTGTATTTCGAAAAGCAATTGAATATTTTCTTCTGTTATAATACTTGGAGGCTTGCCATGCTTAGATTCTGGAATTGTTGCTATTATGAGCTGAAATGTACACATTATAAAATATCATTTACTTCAAACTGAATAATAGTGGGAAATAAGAAGGAAACATAACAATAAATTTAAGAGGAAACTATGGTTGACTTCATATTCTCTGCCTAGTAGTATGTTTGGATAGACAGGGAAAACTTTCTTTGAAATTGAAACACACTGAACAGAATGAGAACCCAAAATGTCGTGCATTTGTCTAGGTTGTCCACCTTATCTTGTGAATGGTGTCAATTAGGCAAACATAATCGTAGTCCTTTTCTAAAGAGTATCTCCAACGTAGCTTTGTCTCTTTTCAATTTGCCTTACTCTCATATTTGGGAACCAAGTCATATTAAGTCTACTTTTAAGATTTCAATATTTTGTAACTTTTATTGATTGTTCTTGATGTACTTGCTTGTTCTTAATGAAAAATCACTCTAAATTGTTTTCTATTTTCAATCTTTTTACACAGAAATTAAAAATCAATTTGGTGTTTTTATTCAAACATTTCATAATGACAATGTTTGTGAGTATCTTTCTCATTCTTGTCAGACTTTTATCTCTTCACACAATGTTCTTCATCAGACCTCCCGCACATATGCGCCTCAACACAATGGGGTTGTTAAGTGCAAGAATAGACATCTTAATGAAATAAATTGAGCCTTTTCACTTCATGGCCAAGTTCCTCAACAATTTTGGGGTAATGTTATTCTCACCGCGTGCTATCTCATCAATCGCCATCCTCGATTTTAGATAACCAAGTCCCTCATTCTATTTTATTTCCTCTTCAACCTCTCCACCCATTACCTTGTCAAGTCTTCAGGTTTACATGTTCTATCCATATTCTTGCTCCTTGGCTTGATAACTTGTTTGCTCAGTCTCACAAATGTGTCTTTTTATGTTTCTCTTACTCTCAAAAGGGTATAAGTGTTTCTCACCTTCCCTTCATCGATATGAAATCTCAGCTAATGTTACTATTAAGAAGTGAACTTTAAGCTTAATTCAATTTTATAAAACTAGTTTATAAGATGAGGTTTGCACCCACTTATATACTATAAAATATCCTTATCTCTAGTCGATATGAGATCTCCAACACACCTCTCTCACGCCGAGACCTACCAACCCGTGCATTGAACTACATATTTATGGGTGGTCCAATAGCAACCTGATAGCAGGTGGTCTAATAAGTCCAACAAAATCTCGCTAGGATAGAATCTAACTGACTATGATACCCCTTCTTAATATGCTAGTACAAAAGTACTAATATAGATAACATGCACTGAATTACAAGACCAAATAGAAAAAGTAAAACAAACTATAAGAAAACTGAAACCTGTTCAATTCTGTAGAATGGAGCAAGTTGATTATCAAAAAAATCTTTCTCTTCAGCTGCCTTACTCCCAGGACCAACCCATAACTGCAACACAAAGAAGAAAGCAAAGCCAATACTCTTCAAGTTCAAGAAGAAAATAAGTATTACGAGTATATATACTCATTTGAAACTCATTATTAGTATGACCTCTTTTGAAACCTACTACCATTATTTAGTGACTCTAGATTAAGTACTAGAAAATATTTTAAATTATGATGAGGGAGGATTAAAGAAAACCTATTCTCAAAGTGGCAGTGAGGGCAAGTAACTCATTGAGAGAATAAATGTCCTTCATCAAGTAAAAGAACAAGAAAAACAAGCACAAAATTTCAATAAAAAATCACAAATTCTTAAAAGTTCAAGAATTAAAGCCCAGATATTCCAAAAAGTGCAAGCAGAAAGAAAGGTTGTTTACATCACATCAACCCCTGGATGGTTTTTTTTTTTTGTTTAGAGCACTTTTTGGTTGTACTACAATCCCTCATGAAAATATTTTCCATCACATTATTTATCAGTAAAGATTCATTGTGCTAATAAACTTGTCTCTTTAGGTTTACTTGATGATAGGGTGGTGTTTGTTTGGTATATTAGTTTGCCTCCCAGCATTTCTTTAGACTTCTTTCATAACAGGTTTACACTCCCCCCATGTTTCGCTTTGTATAGTTTTTGGGAGTTTCTTGTTTTTCAGCATAGGTTTTGGCCTAGTCCCCCTATGTTTTATGTTATCTTTCATGTGATGGCATATGATAGTTGGAACCTCATGTGTCAGTCTAGCTAAGATAACAGGTTTCATTATGATGCCTAACATGAGTTTTAAACAAAAAATAATATGTGCAGTGTAAAACAATTTTAATTTACTTAGCTGTTATGAAAATGTACTTAATGAAACAAACCAGAAACCAGAACTCAACCATTAGAAGAAAAGACGAGCATTATTTCTGATATAGAAGGATTACAGCAGAAAGATGATTCTATTGCTTCCGAACAGTGCTCCTACAGAGAACTACTTCTTCTCTATATTCATTCCAATCATAACTAATTTCCTCCAAAATTATCCCACTCTCATTCTCTTTACCTATTTGGTAACTACCTACCCATCTTTCATTTCTCTCTCTGCCACCTATCCATCCCCTCCAATTTCCCTTCTATTCCTCCTAGTGTAGACTCTCCAAATTTTAGGCCTATGCAAATTGCTGGACTATCTGCCCAATACAACCCAAAAAATGGATTCAGGCTCAACATTTTTTCCAACAGTTCATCCAAACATGTTTAAGGGGAGATTAGAAAAGATCAAACCCAAATATTATTTTTCAGGCAGGGAATAGATAAAGAATTTTTGCATATAAAAGTTACAGAAGCAAATCCAAAATAGCAAACTGTGCAGATGCTACAGCTGAAAATATGGTACCTTCTCAGGCCGGGTCTCCACCTGAAAACGAAGCAGACCCAAACAAAGCAAAACAACAATTGCCAATGAGGAACAAAGCACAATTGTGGGATTTCTAGCAGCCCATCTTCCATATGTCCTGGATGCAAAACAAAAGAAAGTTTATGAGATTATAAACCTAACAATAACAACTAGAACCACTGACCTGTAAAAGCTAGATAGCCATCCTTGAACAAAAGAAAATTGCACCACATTCTGCCCTTGAGGATCTAGCTGTTGCACCTTTTATTTGTAAAGACAAAATCAACAATATCCCAATGAGTAATGAGTAAAACTGCTCATTATAGATGTGCAATAAATCTTTTAACTCTTCACACATTATGAAGTAGAACTGGAAGAGGTAAACTGAGAAACAATATTTAAAAAATTAAATTAGGTCTCACAGGTAAACCAAGAAAAAAAAAACTTCGCTCGTTATCTATGTTTCAATTTAAACCCAATAAGGTCTTGCATGAATAGATATGTAGATTGTTAAGGTATAAAAATCATTCATTTCACTTCAACTAACAACTAGTTTTTGGACAGTTGGTTTCCACAATAATAATAACAACAACAATTGAAATATTCATTCTGAATTCCAAAACAGATGGGCTGATACCAAACAAGCTTTTGCACATACCTCTACAGGATGATTTCCATCCTTTTGGAGGTCAGCAAGACTACTCCCTTCACCAACCATATCATTCAACAGTGGTTCCACACTAGATTCAGGTCTCCTCCTTCCTCTACTCCCCTGCTGCAATGCCCACCCAAACAACACGAAGACCAATACAATGTACAAGATGGCCAATGAAAAATCCACACACCTAACCTGTAGTATCATTATACAAAAACCAGTTTCATGACACGCATCAAAGAGGAATGACAGCTTTTTCAGTAGACAACTAAATGTTTCACTAGATCAGTGACACATTAATTTTTAGAATAAAAGGCAGAATTTATTCAGTCATAAAGCAAATGAAAGTTAATCATAAAAAAGGATATGTCTCTACTGTTTCAACCTTTAAAGACCAAATTCTAATGGCGCAGGGATCTTTGCTCGGTGGAGAAGGTTCAGGAGCCGAGCAAACAGATGATGAAGGACAATCACCACAAGAGCAACCAAGTGAAGTATCATTACACGAATATACAGATGCATTCATAAGTTTCATTGGAGATGGATCAAGAGTGGCTGTCTTAAAAAGTATAGAATAAGGAGAACCAGGAAGTCCAGGAGGAACTTTCTGACCAAGAAATTCAAACCACTCTGGCAATGATAATCAGACACAAAACACATTAGCAGAAAAAGAGAAAATATAATACATTCAGAATTGAGATAAAGGGAAAGGGAAATATTCAATGATAAGCAAAACAATGTATCAGAAGCAGCAACTAAGTACCAAAATATGAATAAGAAAATATGTCCATATCTACATAGGAGGATCTTTTGTGTATTTTTTCATGGCTAAACCTGTACTACTGCGGTCTACCTCAGTACTACAGACATGACAAAAGTAAGTCCACTATATAGGAGGATTATTTGCTAACATTAACTTAATCTCCCAATTTTCCCATTTATTGATGTGCAAAACTAAATATCCACTCCCAAATAAAGACCCGTGCACAGTGAACATATGAATACAAGATGGGGGAATTGTTCTAATTAAGATGGTACATAACAGAGTTCATAAATTTCATACAATAAATTCCCCCATATTATAATGGATCACCTTTAAAATTGCTAGCTCCAGCCCCAACAAAATCTATGGCCCTTGTATTCATTGTCCCAAACTTTACATCCTTGCATGACTCATATAGACCTTCTCCAAAAGTTTCAGTTACATAAAAATCAATGCCATCCACAGTCATATTACCATTAACCTGAAATGAACACAAGATGATTGATATCAGTTTATATAGTTTAGAGTGTAATTATAAGACTAAACCACATGAAAAAAAAAGTGATTTTTCTAATACTTTATAATATATACAAGAAGATATAGTAATCCTGAATTCTGAATATGACGCTGTTAGAGCACAAATCCATAGCAAGGAAAGACTTCCCTCCCTTTTGTAAGTCTTCTATATTATCCGAGGTGAGGACACTCATCGAATGATCATGATAAATCATTCCACTAAAGGAGCTGCCACGTTCTTTGGAAAGGCTTCCAAACTGGGATCTCAAACCCTGGGAATATAAAACTCAACTCAAAAGGGAAGGAGGATCGTTGTTGCTCTCATTGTAAGAAATTTGGTCACACCAAGGAGACTTGCTTCATGTTACATGGAAAGGAGAAGACTCTCATTCATCTGGAAGAACTAAAAGGCCAATTGTACAGGAAGATTTATCAGGTAACTTCCGATCCTGAAAATTTTGGCAGACTCCTTCATCCTCTTCAATTGAAGAAGGAATGTTTGCACTACGTGTTGAAGTTGAACGTCTAAAGGCTCTCATGGAGTCTATTATTAGTAAACCATCTTCTAGTACTTGCTCTCTAACCATGACTAGTAAGAACCCCAATTCCTCTTTTAATGTTTCTAAAACTTCATGTAAGGACTCTTGGGTTCTAGACTGTTGTATGTGAACAAATTAATTTGGTTGGATGGAATTATTAATAAAGCATGTTCATAAAAATTTTGTTTCTCTGTTCTAAAAATATAGATAACAAAAGTCTTAACCCATTCGGTGAGGTCTGCTAAATGGATCACACAATACTGGTCAGTTTGATTAAAGTCCAAATCTTCACAGATATTATTAACCATTAGATCCCTTCTTCTTAATGACTTCCTCCAATGTCTTTAGCCTCCCCTCTCCTCCTTATAATAGGCTAAAAACCATGCAATCCACTCTCCTCACTAATATTTCCAATGGTCTTCTTCATAATGCCTAAACCCTTTGTTTCCGACTAAAAGACAAAAATGTTGTACCTTATGCAAACAAGAAAATTACTTTGGCTCAGTAAAAAGAAGGAAATTCACACTAGCAATACAATGGCAAATTATTACTATATTCACAAGTCATACACCTTTTGTACACACTTAAAGACCAACACAACCATGAAAGTGCACAAGTCAACATACTAGTCATTTATAAAACATTCTCGTAACCATAAAAGTGCCATCCAAAAACATAAAATGTCAAGAAAACAGTGTTACAGAAAAACAAGTTCGGAAAGGAAATGCCTGACCTCAGAAATAGAAGTCACATTGATGAATAAACTCTGATGGGGAGAGCAAGAAAGTTCACAAAAAAGATTTAGAAAATTCCTCAAGCATGATGGACAGCCCACTAGAATTGGCACTGCCTGCAAGATAGAATACATTTCTGTTACTTCATAACGCGCACAAATAAACAAAATACATATAAGGAAAGGTTGCTTGGTGAATATGTCATGTCAGTGAGATGATTAATGAGTAGTAAGAGAATATTCACAAAATAATTAGCATAAGCTGTACATATCCTCCCTCGTCTCCTCTTTATTACCCCTGCATATTAAATAAGTATTTGGGATACCCCGGACAAAGAATAAATAAATGAAGTAATTTATCATAAATGGAAAGAGCAGTTTCCAACATAAACAGGTTATATCATTCACAACCTCATATTTAACCAAGAGCAAGCTAATGCAACCGGCCACATTCAAAGTCACTAAGCCCATGCATCTCTTGTATTTCACATTTAATCAAGACAAAATGGAAAGAGCAGTTTCCAACATAAACAGGTTATATCACAACCTCATATTTAACCAAGAGCAAGCTAATGCAACCGGCCACATTCAAAATCACTAAGCCCATGCATCTCTTGTATTTCACATTTAATCAAGACAAAATGGAAAGAGCAGTTTCCAACATAAACAGGTTATACCACAACCTCATATTTAACCAAGAGCAAGCTAATGCAACCGGCCACATTCAAAATCACTAAGCACATGCATCTCTTGTATTTCACATTTAATCAAGAAAAAATGAGCTACCCACATAGAACCAGAGACTTCAAATAATAGAGAAAGAGAACTTGCCTGCTGAACCTGCACTCGTAGCGTGTCAAACTGATCCGCCGTACAGCAAACATTTCCAGTAATGGAGGGACACAGACTTTGAATTTTGGCAGATAATAGCTCGTCAGGCTGAAGTTAGAAACCAAAGCAGCAGAAAGCGGTTATGGTGGAGCTGGTGCGGCATTAAGTAGTAAATAAGAGATGAATGACTTACCTTAACCGAAGGGGAACCATAGGGACAATTAAGAGCCTTCCCATCACTGCGTTGCGCGCATATACCATACATTGCGCAGTATTCTTCAGAATGCTTAGCCCTAACAGAAATGAAATTATTATTACAAATCAGTAGCTCGGAAAGCGTGAATGATCATCTCCAATGGTAGATTTAGCCGTACCTGTACGTTTCATGCTGTGAAGCAGCTGAGAGCGAAGGCGAAGAGAGCAGGAACACCTACGTAGTTATGGCAGCGTAGTCCAAGCTCAAGTCAACGAAGCGATCGAAGAGAGAGATAAAGAGAGAGAGAGAGAGAGAGAGAGAGAGAGAGAGAGAGGAATGAATACTTGCCTGTAACAGAAAAGCAACGGAGAAGATGAAATCCATATTCTGGTAGAGTGAAGATTGCAGAGAAACGCAACGCACGCAGATGAATATCACACGAGGATCCTGCTGCTACTGAGTACTCGCTCACGGTACACGAGAATTGTGTGACTTCATTCCTTAGTGCCTTCTTTCTTGCCTCTTCCTCCAAACGGAACCTACAAGGCCAGTTATTCTATGTGGGTCCTGTTTTTCCACCAATATTTTTCTCTGGTTTTCTTTTTTTTTTCCGCCTCGTGGTATCGTGTGTGGGATCTGTTGTGTGTGACAAAATTATGAAATGAATTACAAATCATATATTTAAATATTATTTAAAAGTAAATTAGCACTGAACTCAATATATAAAAAGTTTAAATTGTTTCATTTTATTTTATAATTAATTATAAATCCAAAAGCACTTTTTCTATGTTGTGAGAAACAAAAACATCCCGAATTTTTTTTTAACAAAAATATATCAAATTTTCCTAAAATCCAAAATCAATGTTTAAATGTGTAACGTAACTAAACACAGTGTATTAATATCTTTTTCTCTCTTTACATTCTTTGCTTCTCTTTCCTTCTTTAATTAATTAGGTAATATTTTGATTAGAGTAAATTTTAGTCAATGAGTTTAAGTGTTATCTCTAACCCAATATCAATTCTATTTATAGGAATTTGGCTCTTACATCTCAATTGGATAATCTAAAATACTATAAAATAGCTTCAAGAGACCGAGAGCTAAGTACTAGAAAAAATGAGTTCTAAAATATATTTAGTTAATTCATAAAATTTCGATTACGCAAAATTATTTTTGTTAATTATGTTAAATTTGTTAATGAGACTATCTCCATATCATGTTAGTGAGATGACAATCACTTTGGATGATGCATCGTTGCTCCATATTATAAAGGATAATTTTGTATGTATGTAATGTTAGATCTTACAATAGTTTCAACAATGTTAGTTGAGTTGCTAAGGGTGGATTTAGGTGATGTCACAATAAATATGAGACATTATCGTGGTCCACATGTGAGGTTTAGCTTGCTCTAAGAGGTATATGAGAAGTGTTGTGTCTACCAAATATGGAAATCTTTTGTGAGGACTTACATGTTTCATCTTATGAGATGCACAATATTTGTTGACAAAAGTACGACATCAATTAGTCCGTTGTGCTTGCAATTGTTTAATAGTTTGCATGTGCGGGAAGCTGCTACATTAACACATAGTATGACTAGTTAGGAGATTTTGCTTTGTCAAAAAAAGCAGTTGATTAGTTATGTTAGGATTTTACAGGAAAATATTGTACATAATTTGTTGAGGTTGTTTTATTTTTATATTACTATATGAATAATGCATATATTTGTACAGCTGGATACATGTAGTGGTGCAAATTTAGGATTGTTGATACCTACTTAACATCGTCAATATTTGGTAGTTAGTGCATATCTTATTTTATTGGCAGATGACTAAAATTATTGAGAAAAAAATAATTATGATTATACCATTATTTTTTATGAGAACTACTCGAGTGTCTAATCACTTTTTAAGTAACTTTTGATGTTCATAGTGTATCAACAAAAGTGGAATATATGTCATAAAGTGAGATTAAGCCTTATGGTTGTTAATCAAGTCATAGGTTAGACATCTTTGTTTGCCTTTTATATTAAGTTTATTAAGATTGATGTTTAAGGTTACAAAGACCTCATCCATTATGTTTTTCTTTAATATGCACCTGTTGTATAAATAGAGACATACCCGCTTAATAAAAACTGTTCAGTAAGATTTTGAGAGATCTTCTATAATGATGACTCATGAAAAATTTAGAATATTTTAAATATATAGGTAGTTTTATATTCGGATGTAAAGACTTTTATTATTGTGCAAAACTTATATAGTTATTAATATTCTAATAATAATTATTATAAATATGTAAAATATTGATATGTAAGGTTATGTTATGATTATTATTCTCTTTTAATCAAGTTTATTCTGTTAGTAAATTGGAATATTTGAAATTCAACCAATCCCAGGTTTTTTTTTTTTTTTTAAAAAAAAAAATATTTATTTTTTTTTAAATAATATTTTAACTATCTTTTAACACGCACACGTATCACATGATTGTAAGAATTAAACAACACTAATTCTAGTATATGAAAATGAAGCTATTTAATTTAAATAGTTCAAATTTACTTTTTT
>Ga0123341_1002246_pt1 | contig 15697 bp, 13 predicted proteins | sample Turbeapinknodule_FD_89959 | JGI IMG/M metagenome (GOLD analysis project Ga0123341, IMG submission 89959) | Root nodule microbial communities of legume samples collected from Mexico - Turtle bean Mexico pink nodule | ecosystem: Host-associated > Plants > Roots > Nodule | place: Mexico: Nepantla... | reverse complement strand
TATGAGAATTAAAAAATAATTTAGTTGAATAAAATCCATTTAGTCATAGTAAAAATAACTTAAAATGTTAAAATTTACCTTCCATTATTTTAAAAATTTAATAATAAAATAACTTGATATATTGAAAAGAAAAATTACACACAATTATAAATTTCTTTTATGTAAACTCAATGTTTGGTAGAATAAAAATACATTGAAGGAGACCATTTAATCATTCTTATAAATGAACTCGTAAACTCATACTTTGTTAAGAATGATTTAGTATGGTTTGGTAATAGTTTAATTTTTAATTTTTTACCTTATTATTTTGTTATTAATTACATAATATATCTTTCAATCACGTGTGAATATCACAATAGATGTGTGAGGATTTGAGAAAGTAAACTTTGAAGTGATTTGTGAGAAAAATGTGAAGAAAATGGTGTTATTTAGATTAAGGAATGTAAAATGAATTTGTGGGGGGAAATTTACTATGAGTAATAGGATGGTTCTAAGAAAATTTTACAAATAATTAAATAATGAAATATGATATATTTTTGTGTAGATTTGAGTTTATTTAAAATCTTGTAAATTATCTCCAGTACGGTTGAATAATAATTTTCAAACAAATATAGGTTACTTATCATTGTTGGAACATAAAAAAAATCATAAAAAAAATAATTATAAATTGAATTGTAGTATTGAAAATTGTAAAAAAACGTTTGAAAATACATTATCGGAACAAGAAGAAGGCTCAAATTTGGATTATAAAATTGTCTCAGATTCTTGGCACACCACTACTAGTAGCTAAACACATCACCACAAGCAACTAACCACCAGCAGCTACTAACCAAACCACCATTAGCAACTAACCAAGCATACCACAATACACCATTTCATGAACACTACTAACGTGTTCTTATCACTTGTGTATCGATCGATACCAGACAAGCCAATCTCGACTTTGGTGATCAAACGACTGAGTTAAAGAACATCTTAATGCATGCAATAAATGACAGTAACAACAATTACAACATCACTTAATGAGACATATTCATGTCCTAAAATATACGAGAAATATCTCCGACAAATCAGCTAAAGACTGATTAACTGAAAAACGTTACAAATATTCTCTAGATATATGCCAATATATCTCCCTATTAATGAGGATCACGATGCATGTCAGTTAATAGCTGATATTCGGTCCATCATTACAAGAAGAAGGCTCAAATTTAGATTATAAAGCTCTCAAATTTTTTGCACACCACTACTAGCAGCTAAACACACCACAAAAAGCAACTAACCACCAATTGCTACTAAACACACCACCACCAACTACTAAACACACCACCACCAGCTACTAACCTAGCATACCACAATACACCATTTCATGATCACTGCTAACATGTTCTTATCACTTGTGCACCGATCGATACCGGACGAGTCAGTCTCAACTTTGGTGATCGAACGACTGAGTTAAAGAACATCTCAATGCATGCAATAAATGACAGTAACCACAGTTACAACATCACTTAATGACAGATTCATGTCCTGAAATATATGAGAAATATCTCCGACAAATCAGCTCAAGCCTGATTAACTGAAAAACGTTACTAATATTCTCCAGATATATGCCAATATATCTCCCTATTAATGACGATCACGATGCATGTCAGTCAATAACTGATATCCGGTCCATCATGGCAATGGCTCATAACCAACACTATAAATAATACCATATGCAAAGGACTAAGTTACGCTTTTATCAATTACCAATATACATTCTTTACACAATGTACTTACTTGATTGTCGAAATACCTTTTTCAGGTCACTCTCGACCAAGCATCAACATTTGTGGAAGGAGACCTGAAGGAAGGAATTAGAGGATCACTGACACGACAACAATTGTACGCCTGGTCTTAAGTACTATCTAGGTCTTCTTTGGCTATACAGGTACAACTTGTAAAAAAAAGTTAACTTCATGAAATCACAACAAAAAAAACCACGCATAATCAATTACGAGTCTCAAATAATCGATTATGTTTGATGACGTCTTTAAGCCATAATCGATTACCCCTTATTTTTCAGCCATAATTGAGTATGCTTGATTAGGTTTTTAAACCATAATCGATTATTTTTTTTTTCAGCCATAACCAAATTATGCTTGATGATGTTTTAAAGTCATAATCAGTTATCTCTTATTTTTTTTAGCCATAATTAATTATGCTTAATGATATTAAGGATAATCAATTATATAGAAAAAAACACATGTATAATCCATGATTAGAAACGCGTAATCGATTAATGACTTCGATGGTATACCCTTTGATGATTTTGTATTTCTTCAAAATTTGTTATGAAGATTTGGAAATGGAGTTGGTTGTAGCATACACACGTCATGTGATGTGAAAGAGGGAGTAATTACACCTTTCATTACCTCCTTTTCCACGTACATTTGCTAAACAAAACTCAAAACATTCACTACATCCATTTTTGCACGGTAAGAAAACTCATTTTTAATCAATAAAAATATCTTTATTTTTTTTATTTAATACCTATATCAATAAATTATAATTTAGTTATAATTTTTTCATTTTCTATATAATCCTTTTACTTAATTTCCATTGTTATTTTTTCGTTGAGAATTTCTTTTCAGTCTTTTCAAATATCACGACTTTTTTTATTTAATTCCAATATTATCAGTCTTTCGATTTTTTATTTCACACAAATATCTAATGAATGAAATGAGTACAAACATTAAAAACAATCTACATCGGAAAAAAAATATTTTCGTAAGAGAGAAAACAAAAATAATTTAATATTATTAGTTTATTACACCTACCAATGAGAATTATCTGTTGACTACACAGTTATATATATAAATACCAATTATCAGTTATTTTTCTCAGAAAAAATCAATTATTCATTCAAGTGTCTATCAAAAAAAGAAAAAAAAGAAGAAGAAATTGTTCTTTCAAGCATTTCCAACAAACACCAACCTCAAGAAGGATCATTAAGGTTGCCATTTGCAATAATTTTGTAATTCAATTGAGATAGCTCGATAAGCGAGCATGGCTTTGAGGCTTTTGATATCGCAGGTAAGTTGATTCCTGTTTCTCAATCGAACACGTCCTTCGTCATTGTCTTCCTTGTTTGTTATTCTTTCCTGAAACCCTAATTTTGACCTTTTACAGGATTGGCTTGTTGATTTTTATACCCATTTCTCCTTCATCCGTTTTCTATATTCTTTTTAGTGTAATGGATAATGGGTCTAAGGGGTTTCTTCTAGTTTTGATTCAGGATAAGAAAATTTAAAACTTTCTGCTATAGGGGGGAAAAAAGCTTTTTTTTTTCGAAGTCATTGTAGGCCTTATAACAAATGGTTGCCTCTGTTTTGAGAATTTTTAGGAGCAGTGAAGATTGCATCCATATCGATTTCCGCCTGTTGGGTTATATGGTTCTTTGTGTGTATGGAGTTTTTTGTTCTGTAACTTACGAGGAAATATCCTATGGGGGCTTCAAGTATCAGCTTTGAACAGTTGGTCTTTAACTTATTATTGTTCATCTTATAGTGTTTTTATTAGTTGTCGTACTTTTGGTAATTTGCTCGTGGTTCTAGTTTCAAACCTCTCCATTGTACACCAAAAAATAAGTGTAAGGCATTAGGGAAATATGAGAACTTGAACTTGTGTTCATTATGCATGTCCCGTGCATTATTGATTATGTTGCTAGTTTTTACACAAAACTAGAGAGCATATGTGGTTTATATTTTGGATTTATTTAATGATTTAGTTACTTGATAATTTATTTTTACAGGTTGCAAGACGACAATCCAAATTTGGGCAGATTCAAAGTGTGTTTGCTACAAGCTATTTTTCTGTCAGTAAGTTTAGACATGGTGCAGGTATAGATCCCTTCCCCCTCGACCATGAATTATTCTTATAGTTAACTTCTTGTTATTTGCTTATATAAGTTAAAAGCTTTTCTTTTCTTAATATAGATTTATTTTTCCCCTAATTATGTTGGTTTGGGAATTAACCTTCAACAATTTTTTGTGTTGTGGAATTATTTTATCTTTCTTTCTTTTTTTCTTGGGAGGTGGGGGTGGGTTGGTTTCTTTGTGGAATTATTCACGTCACTGTCACTTTTTATTTTCAGTATATGTTCATGTTCCAAGTACTTGAATGTTGTGTTCCATTTGATATTTAGCTTTTTGTTTTTAACACTTTCAAAATTATGCAGGGAATAGGGTTTTGGGTGCCCAAGAGAGATTTCAGTCTAGCTACCTTGGCAGTATAGCTCGTCGAGCGCGTGATGCAGATGAAGCCGCTGAAGTTGCTTATCTCAAAGAACTTTACCATCAGAATGATCCTGAGGCTGTCATTAGAGTATTTGAAAGTCAGCCATCTTTGCATAATAGTCCCTCGGCTCTTTCTGAATACGTGAAAGCACTGGTGAAAGTTGATAGGCTTGATGAAAGTGAATTACTGAAGACATTAAGGAGAGGTGCTTATTTTGGTTGAACTGCTCATATTTTTGTGCTTGGTTACCCTATATTTGTCAAAACTCGTTGACTGACCTTTTAATTTTATCCATTATACAATTATATAAGGTCTTTGCCAAGCAAGCAACCATATCTGTTTTTTATGCTTCTGCTTTCTTCCAGGGTACTATGTTTTGTAGGGGTGTGGAAACTGTTAAATTGTGTCTGCTAGAGTTCACTGACCAAGCAGTTGTTTTCCTGACTTCAGATTTTTTTACTAACAAAAAGTGTTAATATTTTGATTAGAAAACTGGGCTATCCACTAATCCGTGAAAAGGAGGTATTTTTTCCGGGTTGTACATTAAGTAAAAAGTCCCAGGCAAGGATTTTATTTCCATTTCTTTTAGAACTCTTCATTCGCTGACTGCTAGGATTTGATATTAAAGACTCAAGCATCCTGTGTAGGCTCCCCTCCCCCTTCACAGACACATGCACACTTTTTTTAAATTTGTACTTTTATATCTTATCTCATTTATCTGGCATTCATGAATGACTTTAATTGTGAAGGAAATCAATAGGGTATTGATATATTACTGAAGTGATAGAACCAGTTGGTTAAACCTTCCGTACTTATATGTTTCTCTCAAGCCAGCAGTTACGTCTTTGTCTAAAATAGTATGTTAGTCAATTGTTTTGTACTTTTCTATGGTTTGTGCTTGTTAGAAATATAAGATAATATGTCTTATATTTCTAACAGTGCCGATAATTCATTTGTCTGGTTGTACTGTCAGTCAATAATCTTTTCCAGGGATTAAAAAGTTCAATTAGTGTCTTGTACCATTAATCAGATTGATAAAGAATCTTTTTTTTTTCTGTGATTAAATTAGAATCGGGAATGTGATGCCTCTTTTGGCCTTTCATGCAGTCCTTGGACAAGTATAATTTTATACAACTGCATGAACAAAATGAGGCAAGACAGAAATTATATTCAGCTGACAAAAATTGGCACATCAATTAATACATGTCTAAAGTGATATTGATCTTACTGCATCAGCTGTTTGGATATTTATTTCTCTAGCATATTTTTTAGATCATAAATTATGACCAGAGGTGTTATGAGTTTTCAGGCATGTCCAATTCAGCAGTGAATGAGGAAGAAACTGTAGCTGGTCTTTCTGCTTTAAGAAATTTAGGAAAATCGACAAAAGATAATATTATTGGAACTTCTAGCAATCCAATCCATATGGTGGCTAGAGAAGGTGGGAATATAAAAGACCAGCTATGGCGTACACTCAGGTCCATTGCGGTGGTCTTTTTCTTGATTTCTGGCGTAGGAGCACTCATTGAAGATAAAGGAATTAGTAAAGGTATTTCCTAGTCAGTATTGTCTTTTCATATTTTTTTCTTAATCTGATCTTAGAAGACATGTTCTCTGGTTTGTTTTTCCATGTTTCCCAGGACTTGGTATAAATGAAGAAGTGCAACCTAGCATGGAATCAACCACAAAATTTAGTGATGTAAAAGGTGTTGATGAGGCAAAGGCTGAGCTGGAAGAAATTGTTCATTACCTTCGAGATCCTAAGGTAGAATTTTTGGCATACATTCATGCTCCCTGTTGCATACATTTCAGGCATTGTGCACCCATGCTTGAGCACTTGAACTGGTATTGTATATATGTGGATATAATATACTTTTTAACAATTTAACCCATATTCGTCATTACATGTCCTGGCCTAGTGTGTTTTGATTGATCACTTAATATGATTGTTGATTTAAGGCCACGTCAAGTATTGTAACTCCTAGTCTGTGGACGGGTCATTCAATTCAAGTTAAAATTTAGGGAAACTTGTGAATAAATTAGATCTCTTTGTAGCATAGTTTGTGCTGGAGAAAACTTGGTAACTGGATTTGGGTGTTCTTACTTCAGGATGATACCTACCTAACATCAATAAAACAATACTCTTTAACATATTCCTCGTAGTTGTTTCTACTTCCCTTGGAGTTGATGAACTTCATTTGACAATCTAAAATTGGGTGACATATATAAGATAACTTCTTAATTGCGCTATTTGTTAGTCAATACCTGAATTATGTTCGATTCGGCTTGATGCCACATCCCTTTTTCATACTCTTCTGTTATATTTTATATGCTTGTTCTGGTCACATATACCAGCCTGTACATTTCCTTATCATATTTGTAATTAGATGATTTGCTTCCCTTGTGACAGCGCTTTACTCGTCTTGGTGGTAAGCTTCCAAAAGGAGTTTTGCTTGTTGGTCCACCTGGTACTGGAAAAACAATGTTGGCTAGAGCTATTGCTGGTGAGGCTGGGGTTCCGTTCTTCTCCAGCAGTGGAAGTGAATTTGAAGAGATGTATGTTGGTGTTGGTGCGCGAAGGGTGAGGGATCTTTTTGCTGCTGCAAGGAAACGAGCACCTTGTATAATATTCATTGATGAGATAGATGCTATTGGAGGAAGCCGACATCCAAAGGACCAAATGTACATGAAGATGACATTAAATCAGTTACTGGTTGAGCTAGATGGGTTCAAGCAAAATGAGGGAATAATTGTGATTGGTGCAACTAATTTTCCAGAATCATTGGACAATGCACTGGTGAGACCTGGGCGGTTTGATCGCCATGTTGATGTTCCCAATCCGGATGTAAAAGGAAGACAGCAGATTCTGGAATCACACATGTCAAAGGTATGGTTTTATCTCTTGCATAGAACGTTGTTGAATACCAAGATTACATGTTACAGAAATTTCTGTATTCCTAGTATTGAGAAACTCCTGCAGAGGTTGTCTATGTCCAAAAAGCTGTTAGAATAGGTATTAAATATAGGTAGTAAATAGTTGTATTGGAAAACTGCTATGCTATATCTTGTACCTATCTTTGTACTTAGGACTCTAGTTCTTGCTTTTGATCTTTGCTCTTTAGAGTTCTATCAATATAAATATGAGAACATAAGAGAGGTGTGATCAAGCCCTCCAAAGTATATTGTCTCTTTTATCTTAAGTTGGTATCAGAGCAGTTTGATCCTACTCTGTTGGTCTCAATCTTCTTCGGCAAAGTATCCACCGTCACAACTTTCTTCGGTAACCACCGCATCTAGAGCGTCTCTCTAGGTGACAGCCAACCCCGCTACTCCATGCGTCACCTTGTGTTCATTCTCTGTTCATTGCTGCTAGGCATGTGGCATCCACACATCGCTTTTCTCTTGCCGAAGCGACATCGCGCCTCCTCCACAGGCCTCGTCGAACCTCCTCATCTCTGCTCTGATTGTTGGTTCTTCATTTTTGGCATGGTTGAAGGTCAAAACTAGGGTTCTCTATTTGTTGTCTTTATTGGTTGTTTTTTCTCAGTTGGTTTGCATTCAACTCCAATGAAAATTTCTTTAGGACTTGTTGTCTCCTTCTCTAGAAGTCCTCTCGTTACCTCAACAAAACTAAATGGGAAAAATTATCCTTCCGTTCCTTGGCCAAGGTTTCCACGATCACCTTAAACAAGACAGGAGTAATGCATCTTTTGATCAAGCTGAACAGTGGAAGCAAACTGATATTCAGCTTTGTGCATTATTGTGGCAATCTGGGGAACCCAAATTATTGGGTACTCTTAGATCATTTAGAACGTGTAACTTTTTTTTGGAAAAAGGTTCAAAATATTTTGCAAATGATATTCAGAGTCTTTACGACTCGGCTCCTTCGGGTTCCAACACTTTCAAGCAGAAATTTTCAAAAACCTGTGAAATCTTTTGTCATGGTTTCTACATGTGGAAGAGGAGGACACTAAGCTAGAGGAGGACGTGATGGTAGGGGACATCATCAATGCACGTACTATAAAAGAATGAGTCACATCCAATAGAATTACTTCTCTTTGCACAACTTTCATGATATGATAGCCTATATCTCTAAAGTTGAAGTTGTTGTGCCCAAATTCTTTGATGAAGAATACCAAGAATATTTGAGGTTGAAATCTAATAACTTGGCACAATCATTTGCAAATCTCGACTTGTCAACAACTTGCTTCTCACAATTCGTGGAAGTTGTGTTAACATTTTCAAGCCAAGGATCTTAAAAGCCTCAAGTACTTCTTGAGTATTGAAGTAGCTCAGTAAAAAAAAAGGTGTTGTAATCTCTTAAAGGAAGTATGCTATAGATATCCCAAAAAACTGTAGACCAGTGGATGGTCCTATAGTTCGAAATAAAAAATTAATGACATAATAAGGTGAATCTTTTTCTGATCCAGTAAGATATAAAAGTGTGATTGAAAAACTTATTTATCTTATTATTACTAGACTTGATCTGACTTTTGTAGTTGGTGTTGTTAGTCAGTTCATGAAGGCTCCTTGTATGGGCCATTGGAATGCTATCATCCGTGTCCTAAGTACCTCAAAAAGGGCTCCAGGACAAGGTTTGCTATATAAAGATAAAGGAAACATCTGAATTTTTAGGTATTGTGATGCTGATTGTGCAGGATCTCATACTGACAAACACTACTACAAGATATTGTGTCCTCCTTGGAGGAAATATTATTTCTTGGAAAAGTAAGAAACGAAGTGTAATTGCCCGATCAACTACTGAGGCTGAATATAGGGCAATGTTGTCTCTTACTAGTGAACTTATGGGTGAAACAATTCCTTCAAGAACTTAAACTTCTATGAGATTCAACAAATGAAGATGTATTGTGATAACCAATTTGCTCTCCACATTGCTTCCAATCTAGTGTTTCATGAGAGAATAAACACATAGAAATTGATTGTTATTTTATTTGAAAAAAGTAGTTGTCCAAGGAAAGTTGTAGTTTGTCAGATCCAATTATCAACTTGCAGTTGTGTTAACAAAATTCTCAAGGGGACCTTGGATTGAATTTATTTGTTCCAAGGTTGGTACATACAATTTGTATGCTCCAATTTGAGGGGGAGTATTAGAATAGGTATTAAATATAGGTATTAAGTAGTTGTATTGGAAAACTGCTATATGCTGTACCTATGAGTTGTACCTAGGACTCTAGTTCTGGCTTTTAATCTTTGCTCTTCCCTCTACTCATTGTATTAGAATTCTATCAATATAAATGAGAACATAAGAGAGGTGTAATCAAGCCCTCTAAAATATATTGTCACTTTTTATGGAAGACAGCTGATTTTGGAATCACACATGTCAAAGGTATGGTTTTATCACTTGCAAAGAACGTTGTAGAATACCAATTTGAAAAGGATAAAAATAGGATTAAATCACACCAGATTACTGGTGTTACAGAAATTTCTTTCTGTCCTAGTGTTGAGAAACTCTTACAGAGGTTGTCTCTGTCCAGAAACTACCTAGCACGTAACTGTCCCTTAACATTCCGCACCCTCTAATTCCCTCTAGAAACTGTAAAATGACAGTTATTAAAGCTGCACTTGTTATTAAAACTTAGTCCTAAAATGCAAGTTATTAACTGCGGTGATTTAGGATATAAGTTTGGCTTGGTGGTCAAAAGTTGATGGCAGGGGGTGGCATAGACTGTGGGTTTGAGTCCACGGCTGACAAAAAAAAAGTATATTAACAAAAAAGAAAAACTGCATTGATTTTTACAACTGATTCTTACATTTCCTAGAATAGGCTTTCCAAATAATGTCTCTGGGTGGTCAGGTGCCTCATCATCACCTTCCTTCAGAAGTTTGCATATGAACAATATTTTCTTGGGAAAGGCAAAATCCACTTCGGTGATCTCTATGCCTTGGGGGATTACTTTCATGGCTTTTTGCTACGAGGATTCCTTGCCTTCAGCAAAAGAAAAGTCGGAAACTGCTGCTGCAGAACCTATTGGTTTTCCCAAGTTGCATTCTCTATTGCTAAACCTTTTCATTGCCCAAAATATTCTGTGATTTGATTCTTTTCTCAATCACTTCTCTGCTGTCAAAAATTTGTCCTGGATTAACTTCTTGTGTTTGATGAATCTCTAATTCAAGGGGAAATTCTGGTTCAAGAAGATCAAATTGTCTTTCTTAAATGAAATTTGGGACAAATGGGTTTGAAGTAGGAGGAAGTTGCAGCAAGCCTCCCCATGCTATCTGTAATTTAATTTGAAATGGTCCATGGAAATGAGGAGCTCACTTTTGGTTGATCTGGTTACATGGATTGTTGTCTATTTGGCCTTAATTTCAATGAAACCCAGTTACTATAGAAATTTGCCTTTGTTTCATTTGATCTTGGGCCTTAGCTGGATGATACTTAAGCTGAGTGTCACTGAAATTGGATCATAATTATGAAAGAAAAGTGCCTAACCTGCAGAACTTTAAGGATCTGCACCTCCCAATAGCCAATATCTCAAATTCTCTGACAACTCACCAGATAAAATCTCCTTTTCTTATTTATTGGCAACATGCATTCTTTGATCATCTCAGCCCCCAACTGACTAACTAACTCTCTCACTTACTAACTTCTAATGTATTCATCATGTTCTTATAACTCTTTGGCTATACTCTGCACTTTCCTTTTTTCCATCTATAAAGCAAATAATAGTAGGTAGGAGCTCTTCCATACAGCACCTGAAATGTAGTACAAATGAATGCATGTGTGAAAGGGTGTGTTGGAGGTCTCACATATACCAGAAATATGGTCAAGTTATAATATATAAGTTGGTGCAAATCTAACCTTCCTAGCCAAATTTGTGAAATTAAGTTAGGCTTAAAATCCACTTTTTAAGAATATACTTTTTGTCTTGCATATTACTTGATTATTTCTGCTATCAAGCCTTTATACACACACACATATTGATTATTTAATATAAATAACAAATATTAGAATGGTGATCATGCTGCTATCCTATTTTTGGGGTTGGCTACTCTTTACTAGTGTCCAAGATTGACTACTATGATATGAAAGAACACTAACTGGTTCGACCTTTGGTTGAAGTAATTGAGTGCACTAAATTGTTGGAAACTCCAGAAAAAGCTTTAATACTTTATACAACTCACTGTTTTTTATTTTCTGTTAAGTGACTGATTTGTGCAGCTTTTGACTATACATCTTTATCTGTAGTCCATAGATATCACCCAATCTCTCTTGTAGGACTCCCCACAATAGTTAAAACCTACCGGTGCTGTCTCTAGATTTATGTTCTCCAAACTGTTTTCACTGTGCAATCCGCCCTTAATAAATGTTGCTCAAGTACCATGGTGAATTATCAGGACATGTCCTTTCAATCGACTAACAGGTTGTCTCTAAATTTCTATTTTCCAAACTGTTTCCGCAATGCCACCTGCCCTTGTTAATAAATTTTACTCAAGTGCCATGGTTAATTATCATGGATATTTCCTTCCAATCAACTAACACCTCTCCTAATGTCTCAAGTCATGCAATTCCTAAAGTCACATCTACTTCCAAATCCAACTCGTAGGCATCATTAAAATATCTATTATTATCCAACTTCATCAACAAACCCACACATTTCTCTTTTTATTTGTTTTATCTACCTCAAGTCCCAAAGTAGAAGTAAAGATGCTAGTGATAAAATTGTGGAAATTTTTATAAAAAAATTGGTGCTATGGATGAAATTTTTTCCATACATGAAGCATAATATTGGAAAGTTGCCTGAATTGTAGTCACCACTAGCTTACCTTAATTAATAATTGCTATCTATCGAAGCTGGTTTCCAATGTCTTGGAAAAAGAATACCAATGCAGGGGACGATGAGTAGAAATTGTAGGGTGCACTCTTACCAGGACCAAAGTTTATCCTAGATTTTTTGTTAGGTCACTAGCATTTCCATCTAAATTCCAAGACATAATCTTCTAGTCTTTCTTTCCACCAGCTATTGGTATGCCAAATTTTCTGCTAGATTTTTCTGTTTAACCTATGTTCATGTTGCTGAGGAAGCCACTGATGAAGAGTCCTTTATTTTTGCCAGATTGTACTTGTTATGTTTAGCCCTAGACTGAAACGATTTTGCCTTGCATATCAGACTGTGGACGCCTACTTATATTATTTATTGATCCTGCATTTCGTCACGTCATGAGTCAAACAGCCACTTTGATGACCTTGATACAGTGCTGGAAGACCCTATTTTCTCACTCCAACCTGCACACCTTGTAGTATACATAAATGTATTTTTTCTACCACTAGATGCGTGCGAGCAGCATGGCTTGAATTTTCGTTTTGGGTTGAAGAGTTGCATCTAATGCTTATTTCAGCTTGTAAACCACCCAAAAGATAATCCAAAATATTGTTCCTTTGGGTAAACGCTGAACTTGTGATGAGAAAAACTCAAGTTATTCCATAAATTCTTCCACACAGTCCTCTTGTTTAATTTCAGTCAGTTTTTGGAAAGTATTTTTATATTATTGCCCCCCAAACATATCACCATTTCGCTATCAACTTCTACCATCCGATATTTAACCCATTCTAATCTAATATAGTTTCACTTCTCCACCCAATCCGATATTTGAACTTCAAAATAAATTCCTGCCCTTAGTAATCCACCCAATAGGATCATCTCTGTCACATGATGGCGGCTCCACCATAACAGCAATTTGATTGATACTCATCCATATCAGGGTTGCTTGAGCATGATCATTTCCCTTCTCAGTGTGACGAACTGCCTTGCTCATCTTCACATTGTGGCTCACCCATTAGTTTTCTTATCTCAAACATAATCTTCTCAGAATTTGCCTTCACCTGCCCTATATGCGCGTCCATTTTTGCCAATTTCTCTCATCCACACTACCCCTACACAAGTCTGGCTTATAGCCATTCTAATTTCTCCTTCTAGTTATCCAGCCTCGGTTACATATATAGTGATTTTACATTTTGCTGGTTACAAGAATTCCCTCCTTTAACATGATAGAACACCGAGTTGAAAAGCATAAAATTATGATTAAATCACACAAGGTTACACAAATTATAGGATTTTCTTGCTGTTCCGGAGCTCAGGAATTCTAGAGAGGTTATCCGTCAAGAAAATTACCAAACCTGACAACTTTCTGCCCTCCTCCCCTCCCCCCAAAAAAAACAAAAAAAAAACAGACGCAAATACAAACAAAACCACATATATTCCCTGCAGAAACTATTAAATCAAATGTAAATTATTAAAACTAAGTCCTAACAGTGCAGTTTTTGGTGTAATTATTGAAACTAAGGCCTATATTTCATAGAACAGGATTTCCAAATAATTGGTCCTTTTTGGGTGGTTTGAGATCCCTTATCAGCATGAATCTTATTTGGTAGATTGGATTAGACGGCATGATTCCTTTTTAGTGCTCTGATTATATTGGTACTAAACATTGCTGTTTTATGCTTTCTTTTGCGGATTTTATTGGCTATGAGTTGGATGCTCGAGTACGAGACATTTATTATATCCATTACTTGTATAACTATGATTGGCATTACCCATACTTGTTTTACTGGATTTTTATCTCAAATCAAATACAGGTTTTGAAGGCTGATGATGTTGATCTAATGATCATTGCTCGAGGAACACCTGGGTTCTCTGGTGCTGACCTTGCAAACTTGATTAACATGGCTGCTATCAAGGCTGCAATGGATGGTGCCAAAGCTGTGACCATGGCTGATTTAGAGCATGCAAAAGACAAGATGCTAATGGGCAGTGAACGCAAGTCAGCTGTCGTATCTCCGGAGCAACGAAAGTTGACTGCTTTCCATGAGGGTGGTCATGCCCTTGTTGCCATTCATACTGATGGGGCCCTCCCTGTTCACAAAGCAACTATAGTTCCCCGCGGTATGGCTCTTGGCATGGTAATGCAATTGCCGGATGCCGACGAGACCAGCAGTTCCCGTAAACAGATGCTTGCCAGGCTTGATGTTTGCATGGGAGGCCGGGTAGCCGAAGAGCTAATTTTTGGAGAAAATGAAGTCACTTCTGGTGCATCCTCAGATCTCAAGCAAGCAACTAGTTTGGCAAGGGTGATGGTTACCAAATATGGCATGGGAAGTGAAGTTGGACTAGTCACACACGATTACAAAGATGATGGGAGGAGCATGAGCTCAGAGACAAGGCTTCTCATTGAGAAAGAGGTGAAGCAATTCCTGGAGAGGGCTTACAACAATGCAAAAACCATTCTCACCACTCACAACAAGGAGCTACATGCACTTGCACATGCTCTTTTGGAGCACGAGACCCTCACAGGAACTCAGATAAAGACATTGCTTGCCGAAGTTAGAACTCAGATGCAGCAGCAGCCTCAAACAGTTGAAGCTCAGAGCAGTTCACAATCCAACACAGTGCCTCCACCATCCACCAACCCGGCATCTGCTGCTGCTGCCGCTGCAGCCGCCGCTGCCACAGCTGCAGCCACAGCTACTGCGGCTGCCGCCAAGGCTAAAGGTGCTCCAGTGGGATCTTAGCAGAACAAGATGCTAGATCAGCAAACATAACTTGTACGACTAGATTGAAAATGTTCTTATAGTAATTTTTTCAGGTTTTTCTTCACATGGAGGAACTCAGCTCATTCACCTCGGATTGTAGTTGGCATAAAAGTATACGCATTTACTTTTTTCATTGTTTGTAGTGTACAATGAAAAAATTAATAGATTATCAGGTGTCTCCTACTCAATCTGGGACTCTCTCACGTGGTCTTTATCAGAAGAGACATTACAACACATTACCGTCTTCAATTTTCCTTTAAGGTCAATTTGCTTTGTACCTTTTTAAATTTAATTGCATTAAACTTATGCATGTAAAAGGTTGTTATGTTCATCTTATAATATCCTAGTTTATATTTGAAATCCGTTTAGCATCTAAAAAAAACTAATAAAAACTTATTCTAATAGTTTTTTATTAGAAGTATTTAGGAACTTGCAATGAAAATCAATTTTGTGTAAAAATACGTGGTCAAATAAAGTATTTAATTCTATATATTATGTCAATTTCACATGAGAATTTTTTTTTTACTTATTTTTTAGAAAAGAGATATCAAATTTTAAATATTATCAATAGTAAAATAAAATTGAAAAAAAAATATTGCAATAATAAATTGCTAGGACTTATTTTTATAATTTAAAAAATGACAACATAACGAGAATATAAACGCTAATGGTTATTTTGTTCCCAGATTTGTTGGATCATAGAATTTTGTTATTTATATTTGTTTCAATAAATTTGTTTGTTAGGCATTTTTAGGATAGAAATATACAAAATATAATTATATCAACATTCATAATTTAAAATTATATTATGCATAGTTTGAAAAATAAATTTAGTGAAGTTATATGATAACATGTTTATAAATTACT
>Ga0123341_1002245_pt1 | contig 15698 bp, 10 predicted proteins | sample Turbeapinknodule_FD_89959 | JGI IMG/M metagenome (GOLD analysis project Ga0123341, IMG submission 89959) | Root nodule microbial communities of legume samples collected from Mexico - Turtle bean Mexico pink nodule | ecosystem: Host-associated > Plants > Roots > Nodule | place: Mexico: Nepantla... | reverse complement strand
ATTATAAATTATATAAATTGACAATAAAGATTTATGTGTACAAGTATGTTCCAGATTATTTTTTTGGAATAGAAAGATGTTTTTCATGACTGGTTCATAAGGATTTGTTTCTTATTTTTATAATCATAATAACAATTTATACAATAAAGTTTGAATTTTGAAAAAATTGTATTTTTCCTTTTTAAAATTGTGTTAGAACCGTACTAGAATTGTTAGAAATCTAACAAATACTTTTTGAATTGGATACTTCACGGATACGTGTTCTACAGGTGTCATACGAGTGTCGATGTCCGATACGAGTATCGGACAGCGACACGTCATTTAAGAGGAGTGTTCAAACTTCATATGTTCTAGTTGGGTAGTTTAGAGTAGAAAATCAATTTAATTGATTAAATTTATTAAAGAAATGAAAACTGAAAATGAGAACTTGAAAAGTTTAAATCATGATTTAAATGAGATATTAGAAAGGAAACCATGCCAAACTCATCCTTACTAAGATAATACTGAAAGAGAGAACATAGTAGGCACAAATTAATTTTTTTGCAATAAACACTTTTAACATTAAAGTGAATAATGGAACTAAAAGAAGAAAAAAAAGAGTAGAAAATGAAAATGTAATGGAAACAATTATAAAAGATTCTTCATAGATTTATAACCATTCTTAAGATTCTTGCATAATTTGAGTACACTCCTTTTTATTTCCTTCTTCTTCTTCCATTTTTTCTTAAGGCCAATTATGAACATTTTCCTTTGATAAAACAAAAAAGTTAATAACATTTTTATCGTAGCATAATGGTTTTTGTATGATGGATGCTAGAAATACACCACATTGTATGCAATAGTATCAGAATCTGAGGAATTAACGGTTGAAATTGTATGATTTAATTGATTCTGAGGTGATGTTGAAGCATCAAGAATAGCTTATATATTGGCTAAAGTGGTACTGTTTGGTAATCAACATAAATATATGCCAAGATGCTATACTCTAGCTAATCCTAAGAGAATCTTGTAGGGTTATTATAATACTAAAAACACTGTTTTTAAAAAAAAAACAATCCAAAAAATTAGCACTACAACTACCAATATGATATTTAAAAATATTGCATTACTAAACATGTTATAACCTCTATTTTTCTATTTCTTATCAAATCAGTTATTTTTTTAAACATTTTTTTTCTATTTCTCATTTATTTCTAATTTATCAAATAACTATATATTTAATTTTATTTCTTACTTATCTTTCTCTCTTTTTTCAACGTATTTTTACTCGATTCTCATCTTTATATATTTCTCTTCTCAAATCAATCAGACCATTAAAAAGTGGAAGGACTAAAATATTGTTGAGTGAGACTCACCTTTGACTTCTTTTATTAGACGGAATTTTTGTAAAAAAATACTAAATTGTTGATCCCGAAAAAATATGATTTTTATAAATAACAAAATTTTATTTGGTTAATAATAATATTATGGAGAATATTTATATAAATTTTGTAGAAAGTGAAGAGCAATATGTTCTTTTTACTAAAAATATTAATTCATTAATGTATTAAATAGGCTAATTAAATAATATAGTATTCTTTTAATATGGGTGCCTGTACTTATTTACACCTATTATTTAATAAAGTGAAACCCAATTAGAATTTTCTAGATTTATATACTCCATGGTGGCAAAGTACTAATGTCCATAAGTATGCCTGAGAAATCATCATTGTACTTGAACCCCACGTGAGACAACTTCATGAAAACTTATAATTGTCCATAAATGTTATAGTTTCCAAAATGCATTTCCAAAAGAGACAATCACTTTTTCTCATGAAAGTGTATAAATCACACAAACAAGTGATGAAACAAATTGAGTTACTAGTTAGTAATGTCCTTCTAATAAATATACCAAGAGAGAACCTATATATATACATATACATACACCCATATGGAGCCATATGTGCAAGCAACCACAAAACATTAAACATGAAATGAAAACTAAAGAGAGGAAACCCCCCTCAAATAAAGGCTGATTTCTGAAATATATTGAACAACTATAACCTACAATACAGATACTATTTCTACATTTTCCCCTTCAACAACTTCTATCTATCATACACCTATATAATCAAATTATTGAGACTATTTTGAAAGCACAGAAAAGCTTAAAGAAAAATGTTGCACCACACCAGCAGTTGGCAGAGTAGAAAATCATAGCATCTAATGTTTATAGCACCAGAACTAGGCTTCTAGAGGAATTCAATACACCACCTTCCATTGAACTCATTTAGTGCACATGACTCAATCATCATAAGTCTTCAAGAGGGTCATCTCATCAGGCTTGAAATAAGACCACAAATGGAGCCTTGCAATGCTTCACTCCCTTGGCCTGGCAAGCCACAGAGAACTCAGGGCTCGCAGTCGCGAGAAATAGTCGCTAATTGCGAGAAGAGCTCGAGCCGATTGCCTGGTTGTTAATATCCGAAGCATTTGTTGTAGTGTTTGCTGTCTCAGATTGTCAGCCTAGCAACATGAAAAGGATAAAATCAACTGATGACTGATATTTGATGAGTGAATCCATCATGTTTGGAATAGTTTAGGTCCAATTTTTATGCATGCATGTCACAAAATACGTTTAGGCTCTCATTTTTAGCATCTTCCACCTAAGGCATGCAAATACGCAATGAACACTGTTTGGAAGTGTGAATATGAAGTCCTGGTAACAGTAATATTTTTAATCATTCGATCTAAATTCATTTTATTTGTCAGTCAGTGGTGTTTTTTTAACACAACTTGTATGCAAGAAGCAACACAACCTCCACATCATGTGGCCATATCGATATCCTATTTATTTATAGCCTTTGTCAGACTTTCTAACAAATAGACAATTCTTTTTCAAAGCTGAAACATAATCTTTCTTTTTGGGAAAAGAAATTGATAGAAGAAACAAGAAACTCCATGTAAAACACATTCAATCAAATAAGATTTGACACATTCATGTAAAATATTTTACAATTAGAGCCTCTTCCTCCCTCGATTCTAAAAGAATAGTCTTTTTTATATCCTTTCTTTTCTTTTATCCAAAACAATAGTATTTTTCCAACAATAGCCTTAGATATACATATAATTAAGAACAATTAATGCAGAACCATTAAAATTAAAACAAAGACACCAAAGTGGTTTTTTAATAAATTTGCATTAACTAAATATTTCTTAATGTGTATCAGAACCTTAAAAGACTATTGTTTTGAAAAGAAGTATATAAATTAAACTCAGTTTAACTCCAAGCTTGACGTCTCTTTATAGTTCAAAAAGATAAAAGTTGATAACAGAATTAAACTGAAAAACATATGGAAGATTGATTACCTGGCGAAGAAAACCCTCTAGAGTACCAAGCTTTCCCATAGCCATAGCCATTTGCCCCATGTAATTTGCCACATTTCCTGAGGAACCCGATGAGCTGGGTGAACCATTAGCCAATGTCTCAGACAGTGATTGCTGCAATGCATCCATCCCTTGGGAAAGAGCATCTTCAGCCTGCTGGGATGACTGCTGCAAATTGTATATGCCCATCAATTGTTGCTCAGTTAAAGGCTCCAAATGACTCACAAGAAGCTGCAACAGTGTCAATCCAATCTTAGACAGGCATAACATGATAAAGGTAAATGAAATTTAAAACTCAACATTAGAGTCAATTATTGTCAAGATAAAACTGTTAAAAAATTGTTAATTTTTTCTACAATTGGAAAGTTTCTCTTCAATATCTATTGGTCATATCTATTTTGATTCTTTTGTTGCAGTGAATGCAATGAATGTTAGACCACATATTAGTGAAGCGATTTTCAAACTAGAAAAAAGCATGTAATTACAGAACATGGATAAATGAGAAACTTTTCACCTTGAGGAGTTCAGACGAGCGAAAGCCTCCAATCCACATGAAACACCTCTCAGCTGGAGTCTTCCACATTCCTGACAGAATGTGGAAAACATCAGCTTTTGCTGCAATACCTTTCAGCCTGAAGATATCATCAAATTGAGCCATGAAATTATCAACAATTGTTCGAAGTTCAATATCTCCAGCATGGGAATTTATGGCAGCCCTTAGCTCATTTGTTTGCCTGTTATGCTCTTCTAACCATCGAGCATACTCTACATCAAATGCCATAGCACCTGTACAACGAGATGATTAAATTGATTTAGGATTTGAAACAAAACACAAATTTTGGCAAAACCCTGCCATGACCATCCATGCTATTGAGTACCATGTTGTCAGAGTTCAAAATCACAGTGGACCTGACTTTAGGTGTGATGCAATGAACCACAGCAAATAACACCAAGTTCTATGGCATACAGTTATGCAACCAAATAACCGATGTTTGTCAATGAACAATGGGAACCATCATAAGTGTATCCAACAAATAGATGGTTCTATATCTTTACACAAACAATGGTTTGTTTTGTTTTATGAAAAAGAATCATATCACAGAAAACTTCTTGGAACACTTAAATCAGCCATAGATATTCTGGTTTATAGAAATTCCATGTTGGTTAGTGAACGAAATTTGATATTGTTGTTCTACCAAATTGCCAACGCAAAAATCTACATCTAAACAAATTTCAGGATGCACATATTCTTAATTGAATGTCAAACTATAACTACTCCAAAAAGAAGATAATTTAATCAAACGGAATTTTCCAAGATTGTACAAGATGTTTAAATACCATTTCCACTCATTGACTGGGCCTGATCTCCAGTGCTTGAAATAAATATTCCCTGGAAAAGATTAATAACCAAATTGTAACACCTTATGTAGTAATAGAATCCAATTAATGGAAGCTGACAAAAAAAGGGGACTTCAAATGGTAGGTACCAAATTATTAGAGGACACAGTATAATACAAGTACAAAAACAAACCTGCTGGCGGGCTCGCTGGAGCTCCTGCTCAAGTTGGGTCAGTTTCAGCCTACTGCTCTCTAATTGTTGCACATATGCCTGAATGGATAGAAAGAATAATTTAAAAAAGAAGTCAGGAAATATGTATAAAACATATGACAAATTGTTGGGTCTCAATATAGCACATTGAACAACTAACCAAATCATAATAATTTTACAAGTTCATCTATAATTAACACAAAGGCCTTACCTTTTTCCTCAATCGGCTTTTCCTGGCAGCCTCACGATTTTGAGCAAGACGTCTTAGTGTCTGAATGAAAAATAAAAAAGAAAAATTAATACATAATAACAAAACACTTATCCTATTTGAACACAATTACTGCATACAACCTTTTGATCTGATTTATCTTTAGATCTATCGCTGGATTCACCCCTTTCAGGCTGCCAAACAAAAATGAAGCACCATAATTTAGTGTACAAATAAGCATGCTTTTATATTTATGATAAAAAGTTGGAAGGATAAATTATTCTTAATGTCATAACTCTTGGGAGCATATCCAAATGTCATTAAATAGATGAAGAAACTAAATCCAACGTGCAGAATATACCATATTACACAAGCAAAATAAGTACCAGTTGATTTTTGTCTTCTGTGTCATCTGTTGAAGTATCAGTCCTGGGGCTAGCATCAGCCATGTTAGTCTCTCCCCAATTCTCCCGATGACCAGATGTTGAAGCAAGAGTTGGTTGTGCATCTTTCTGTAATGCCAATGTCTGAGACCCAGCAATAGCAGCAGAGAGGTTTATATCCGATGTTACAATTGACTGCACCTTACATGTAAGAAAAGAGTATGAAATGAGAGAATTTATTATAGTTTGTAACGTGTTGATTCTAGGAAGTAAAAGCATATATACAAGACAAATATTACCTTATTTAAAGCTCCAAATTGAATAACAGCACCTAGAGCTTGGCTATTTGATTTCATTTGACTAAACACTGGATCTGATAGACGATATAAAAACAAAAAGGGCAAATAAAGGTTGGATAAGTTACCAAAAGGAGGATAAAAATTCAATATTGTACATTTCCATTAATATTTTGAAACTGATATATATATATACACACACACACAGACAGACAAGTTTTCTGAGACAAATCAAACAGAGTTCTGTTTTAATGTCCAGCCATTTTATTCCAACCACAATCCTACATCTTGTAATTGGTTTTGAAGGATCATAGTTGAGGAAACAAGCATTTCTTCTGGGAAATGTAGAGAATAAAGATTTTAAGGTAGAAATAATGTGAAGGTTTATGTTAACAACTAAGAGAAAACCATACAAGAAAATATGAATTTCCAATATAAATTATACATCACAATCAAGCACAGAAATGTGGAAAAAGAATACTACACCGTGGTGAATTCACAAAGTTGTGCTTAGGTAAATAAAATTTCACAACAAAATCAAGTTAACAGATTAACTACACAAGATACAAAAAAAATGCTATCCTTATCTTAAAAAACAGCTTAAGGGAAGAACTGAAAAGAATGTCATATTATTCCTTAGTTGGAATACAACAATCTAATTTGGCACCAAAGGCAAACAAATGAATCCTGAGTACTAACTGATAAGTGCATGCAGAATACTACATAAAGTGAGCCGCATCTTTCATAGAAATAAAAATATTACCTCAAGAGGTAGAAGATATAGAATGGTGAACTTAAGTTAGGAGCAAGTCACAAACAACTGAAATCACTTGAAAATATATATTATTCTTCCTTAAATACATAATGGCAAGTACAACAATGTAAGGAATGGGATTGTGAGACAAGATATTAAATTAACAAAACCGCAATTCACAGAAACCATAAATACCACACAAAAATAGAGTCCAACAGTGATAGATCAAAACACAAGCAACATACTTCTGCTAAGGTTAATGGTATCCTCAACACGAAATCCAAGAGATTGCTCCAGGGTTCCAAATTCAGAAATGCGGGAAGGATGAACATTAGTTGCTTCTATGCCCCTGAAACCAAAATCATGACAACATGTAAAGGAAGTATCTGAAATGCATAGCCAACCATCCAAGCAAGACTGAGAAAGCTATGGAGTCATTGACAAAGTCCATGTTTCCAAGCTAAAGAGAAGTCATACTTGGATACTCAAGATCTAATAACAAATACATGAGAAAATTCAAAAACACAAAAAGTCATAGTAAACTTTTAAGAAAATATGAAGCCACCAAGAACGGAAAATAAGACCCTACAGTACAGTGTTTATAGTTTCAACTTCCAAGAATTATATAGAAGAAACTATGAGGGATGAATGAATCAGCATAATGAAGTGAACAGGATAATTTGCCTCCACTATAGAATAAAGAATCTCCAATAAAAAGATAAATTAAATATAAAATAGTTTTTATTATTTCTGATCTCTGCAACCAATCGGGCCTAAATTTCACCAGCAACACATCACAGTTCCCCCAACAACATGAATAGTTTCAGTTAGTTACATAAGGGTTACACTAAACTAGAAAACATAGGCACCGTGTAAACAATTTACCCACATGAGAATTATAAAACAAAACAAACTTGATCCCGGGAAATTATCATAAGACCAATAAAGAACAAAAATAAACATTAAGCAACAAAAGGGTCCTCTGGAAAATTTACATGGAACTAGAAGAAGGCAATGGAGGAGCGTAGCTTGGCATCCCGTTCACAACCTTGTTGGTGTCCTTACTGGTAACGTTTACCGTTCTACTTCTGCTACCCATCAGTAACCATGCTCAGCACAACGACCATCATATCTCTCCACAAACCTTAACCCCAAAAGACCCTGAACCCATTTCACAAGGCACACACAACTTTAGTCAAACCCACCAAAAGAGAAGAAGAGAAACTGGAGCACACAATCTTCAACAAGAAAGTCACAATTTAACAAGCTTCTAAAAGGTAAAATTCTAGACAAACTAACTTCGTTTGAGCTCGGGAAACAGGAATCAAAACAAAACAGCCACAAATTCGGTATCATAACATTGGAACCAAAATAAGTGTTGGAAGAACAGAAAAAATAAATAAATAAATAAATAACATTGAGACAGCATCACTCTCCGTACGCCGTTTCGAAACAAAGACAAAATTTTGGAACTCAAAACCAAAGCCTCCGCAGCATCAAAATAAAAACCCCAAAAAAAAAACTAATTTTGAAAATGAAAACAAAAAGGCCCACCTTCTAAAAACAAAGCTCAACAACTACATAAACTTGCCAAAGGGAGGCCCCAAATTTGATGTCAAAAAGAGTAAAAATAAAAAAGTGATCTTGAGCAACCTGGTCGCATGAAAATCGCAAATAAATGAACTTTCCACAGATTTAAGCAACACCCAGAAGAAGAACCGATGGAATAATAGCCCTGCAAACCCTAACGAATGGCAAGTTGACGATAAATACCAAGACTTTTTGACTTTTTTGATTGAAGGAGTGGCACTTTAATATTTTATTATTATAATATAATGATGTTATACAGTACAATTTCATCTCTAACCCTGGCAAATTTTTATATGTTTTTTTAATAATTTATTCGGTGATTGTTGCTTATGATTGAAAACAAATTTTATGTTTTTATTACCACACCACACACTCAAAGAGGAGCATCATGTGTCATCAAGTTGATCTTTTTGGTGTAATTATAAATATTTTATGTATGGAGGGTGGAAAGAGAGAGAGAGAGAGTGGAAGAAGCGTGACGTTCAGACCATTCCATTTTCTTGCATACGTCCTTTTCATCTGAAACTCTAGTCCATTTGAAAAAATATATTAACTTGCCTTTTTAAATTCTTCAAATTTCAGTTAACTTTACCGCTTTTTGTTTTTTGCTTCCATCTTCCTTTTTACCCTGCGCTTCTATTTTCATCCCAACGCCATGCCACACCACTCCTCATATCGTCTTCCTTCATTCTTTTTCAAGCAATGCTGTTTTTTATTTTCAATTCAATTTTTAGACTGCAATTCAAAAGGGACTTCTTTTTAGTCTGTTGGAATGAAAGGGGTTGAAAGATAACGATACAAAATCAGAAAATACCTTCCAATTTTTTTTAATTTTCTATTCTAATATTTAATAGATTATGGTTGAGAAATTTAATGGAGACCACTGTGATGAAGTACAGTATCATGTGATTCTTTCAATAGACACTGCATATATATTTATATATAATATTCAAATAATAAATTATTTGAATTTTTTTTATCAGGAATGTAGTGAGAAACAACTGTTCAAAATTACATCACAGTACTTTTCTTTTAAATACAAAATTGTTACAATTCTTCACCAATGATTTGTCACCCATTAAGTAGAGGAATTGTTCACAATCCAGTTCAGTGTTATTTAGCTCAATTGTCTAACCCTTATAATGAGTGATAAGGAGTGACTCAAATAGATTGAATGCACGTTAAATGAGAGAGGGATCAATTGGGCACACAAATATGTGATGTGGTACGAATGAGGATAGTGTAAAATAAGATATTAGTACCACCTTTTTATAGTATATCCCTTATTGTGTGCCTTTTAACAAAATTCTGAAAAAAAAATATGATGAAAAACAAAGAATACTGAAAAGTTCTCTATTGGTGTGATTGAGTATTGTATTGAAACATTTTTATATGTTAATAAAGTGACTAATTCGTGAAAGAAGAATTGAATTGTTTTTAAAAAATCATATTCGATATTTAATGTCTAAGTGTATACAAATGAAGAGAATGGATTGAAATGTGATTTAAACATTTTTTTAGCAAAAATAATAGAAACAAGTAATTAAAGAGGTTAAAGGTAAAATCAGCAATAACCTTATTTCTTGGAGTTTTAGCATCTTTTATACGAGAAAAATAAGTTCATTTAAGTGGAGAGGTGTTAGACAAGAGTTGTGTGAGAGACTCATTATTAAAAAAAATATGAGAACAATAAAGAGTGTAGATAGTTAAAATCTTTGTTATTTTAACATACCTATTTGATTACATTTTAATTGTAACATGAAATTTATTCCTACTGAGATCTAGCTAATTTTTGGTAAGTTCAAAATTGGTGATTCTTAATTTCAATGGTTAAATTGTTGATAGGAGGTTTAGAGAGAGAAAGATTATTCATAACAATGATTTTATTTTAAGATTTACATCTTCTTTCTTATTTGTGAACATTGTTATTTGGTTTAATTTGATTAATTGTATGTATTATTTGTAATATGTTAGAGACTCTCGTACCCTTTATTCATCATAATAGATTTGTTTATTTGGCCTGCATTCATGGTTTTTATCTTTACATCAAAGGATTGTTCTCGTTAAAAATATTTATCTCTCTTTGTCCTTCAGTTTTTCCTTTTGTGTTCTATATTTATTGATTCACCTCACAATTTTTTGCAAGTTGGGATGAAATTTTATTTTGCTACTTATGTACTAAATTGTTATTAGTCATTTGATACATTCTCATAAGAATTACATAATGGGGGAATGCACTATTTGTTTACTTACTTGAATGATGAAGATACATGCAAAAATGAATTATTTTAAATGAACAAAATATTATTGGTGCAAGGTAAAAATGAAGAACTTGTTATTTGTAAAGAATAAACATATTCTTGTATTTGATTTTAAAAATTTAGATTTCATGTTTAATGAAGAATGAAATTTTGAACACCAGTGTGTATTTGATTTTATTAGACATTTTGAATATGACAATGTAGACAATCTTATTGTTCATGAGATACATGCAAGAACATTAAATATCTATATGCTTCTAAATCAAGGAGCAAAAAATTGTATGTTTTTGAAGAATTTTGTTAAATTAAAGTACTAGTATGAAATTTTATGATGATGTGTTGGAACTATCCCTATTGTTAATTCTACCTTCTCTTTTAAATATTTTTCAAGTTTTCTTAAATTCCCTTGATGGTGATATTTCTTTTGAAATGAAAAATGGTGGTGCCCTTAATAAGGAGATGAGAAAGAAGACACAAGGTAGTTTATCACAATCATAAATGTTTGTTGCTTAAAACAAAATAAGAAACAAGAAGAAGTAATTAAAGGATGATCGAGATAGAGATAAAAGCATAAGCAATTCCAGAAAGCAGTAGAGTATCATTATTATCACAAAAAGAGGCACATACAAATGAAATATTTTTTCTAGAAAAATGGTAACAAAGGCGAGAAAAGCAAACAACAAGCCAACTACCATAATGTTAAGGATTTATGGTTATTTCTACTAGTGATATGGGTGACAAATAAACTCGTCATTGCAAGTATTATTCGAACCTATCCCAATTCTTACAAGGAATCCTCACACTGACCACGTACGAGCATAAGCATGTGTAATACTTGATTTTTTAAATTATGTATGGGGGTGAGGATGAATATGTACATATTCGTCCTGTCCCATCCCCGTCCTTATATCCATCCCTTTTTAAATTACTAAAATAATCTTTGTTAGGTAACCTAAAAAACTTATCTTTATTATTCTCTTTGGTCCTTAGTTTCATTGCATTTGAAAAACCTTTATTTATGTCCTTTGCCACATAACTTTTCATTTTCTCTCTCAATTATTCCACTTGTTCAATATTCACAAAGTTCACTTATATTCTTAAAGTATTTTTCCTCTTATCACAACTTGATTACACATTTTTTTCGCTTGTGTGGTTTCATTATAATGGTGTATTGTATTTTAGGAAACACAACCCAATTTCATTAAATCAAGAATAGTTTTTAAGGCACACATTTAATTATTTATACTTTTTATTAATATTTTTTTTCACATGAGAATTTTAGACTCTCAATTTCAAGTTTTCAATAACATCATGTAACTTTTTTTTGTAAAAAAATTATTTAATTAATATTTATAATAGTAAAGGGATGGTTACAGGGTATACCCATTACCCGATGGGGATGAGAATTTTTTTTTTGTATTTTTTAGGTATGAGAATGAGGATGTGGATGTGGATAGTCAGACACATACACACCCTGTCTCTCCCATTGTCATCCCTAACTAGTGGATCTTATTATTCTTTATTATCAATCATGGTTCAATTAATTTATATATTTGATATGAGTGTGTGAATAATTGATAATGGTGTTACATTGCATGTTACACCAAGGAATGACTTATTCACATCTTATAATTTAAGTGACTTTTGGAGTTTTAAAATATGTAATGATGATTATAAGGTGATTGGTTGGTGACGTGTGCTTGCAAAATAAGAGAGTATTGCAGTTGTTGATAAAAGAAATTAAGCATGCTCTAAATGTTCTATTTAATTTGGTTTCTCTACAAGTGTTTAATGATAGTTGGTAATGATATTCTTTTTGGTTTTAGAATGCGAAAAATTGTGAAAGGTAACTTCATTGTAGCCAATGAAGCTTTAGTTGGAAAAGATAGCGTGAATTTTATGAAGACCTCTTTATGACACCAAAGGCTTCATCATATAAGTGAAAGGGGATTAATTATATATTCAAAAAGGATATGCTTTTAGGATTGAAAAATACATATTTAGTGAAGCATTCTTATCGCATTATAGATAAGTAGACCAAATCATCCTTGAAGAAGCATCTTTCCCTAAGAAATATAAGTTGCTTGAATAGTATTCAAACATTTGTGATCCATTAATGATAATATCTTTTAGTGGTTTATGCTACAATATTTTAAAAATTACCCATGAATTATTACCTACAAATCAATGTGGGTTGGTCTGTCTCGTATTGGCTTGCCTTACATTGACCCATAAAAATGCAGGTAAAGTTGGCTCGCCCCGCTTAAGTAATGCGGATTGAATCTATTGATCCGTCCGACATAAGGATGACCCGCATAAGAAAATTAAAATTTTATTAAAAATAAAAAAAATATTAATACACTTGTAATATATGTAGATAATAAAAGATGGAGGAGACAATTTTGTATTTTTTATTAGGGTGTTTCTTCCAGCACCTCATCAATTTTAGAATTTAATTTCCTTAACATAAACTTCAATTCCATTAATGGAAATTTAGAAGAGAAAAAAATATATTCCAGAATAAAATAACATTTATGGAATAACTATTTTACCTTCCAGAATCTAGAACAGCTATTTTAGTTTTCGAAATTCGATTTCTGAAATTAATGGGATGCAGGAAGAAATTTGGGGTGTATATAAAGAAACACTTTGTTAGTATTATATGGGTTAGCCCGCCCCACACTTGGCCCGTGATGGTCGTGGGACGGACCTAAACGGGTCATCGGACCAAAATAGAGAGTTTGCCTTGTGTTTTTCATAGTGGACTGCGAGTCGACCTGCCTCGCATTATGATGTGAGTTGGTCATCATCACATTATCACCCTTATTACATACATATACAAATTCATAGGTAAATGTAGCATTATATACATATATTATCCACAAATCTTTATTCGTCAATATTGCATAAGGATATTACTCAAATTTTTATTAGTCCGTAAAGTCAACATTACGTACATATTTTTACCTATATACTTGTAGGTAAAATCCAGAGGTAAATTCAACATTATATATAGACCTACATTCATAAGTAATATTAATAACAAAATATTATCCATGGATACAAATTCGCAGGTAATATATCTACAGACCTACGTTTGTAGATAATATTTAATATTATCCATGAATATAGATCTGTAGGTAAATACTATGAAATGAATCGAAGAATTATCAAATGAAATGAAAAAGTTATAACTTCAGATTTTTCTTACGATGATACAAACAAAGGATTCTTAATTATCATTCCTGATATGAAAAGCTTAATACAATGGATAATATTACTAACATTATTTTCTTTTACACCATTAAAAACCTTAAGGGCATAAAATTACTAAATTACGTTTTTTATCAATTACCTAGAGGATTTATTGCTTACAAACTAACTATTTGAAATTTTAATTCAATTGGAACCAAAATACAAAATTAGAATTCAAACCGAGAGAGGTATAATCATTACAAGTCACAATATAAATACAGTCATTACCATAATATGGGTACACACACTCTTAAAAAAGAAACAAACTCAAAAGATAGAAAACGTCACTGGATCAACACATCAATCTTCGAAAAATATTTAAGGGATTGAGACAATTATTATTTTATACACACACACACACACACACATATATATATACATATGTCAAGTGAGGTGTCTCTAACCTCTTCAATTCACTCGGTTTGATCTTGTATAAAGTGTTATTAGGTATACTTCATTTTTCGGTATATTATTCCCTCTATATTTTGTAAAGAGAAGTATTCCTAGTCACATTATTACTTTGATTGGTGTTCTTGAATTTGACTATAGTGTCTTTTTTTGGCTTCACTCTTACGTTTGACTTGACTTTATTTTGAGAATTGAAAATTAAATTATATGTAGTTGGAGGTTCTACCTTGGGGATTTAAGTGAGTGACATTTGATTCAAAAAAAAAAAAAGTTTTGGTTGTCATAAGATCATTATTTAAAATAGTGTTAAGAGATTCTAAGGTAAAGGTGGCGAGAATTCCTCTTGTTACTCATTTTAAGTTGATTTCTAAACAACATCCAAAAAAATAAAGATGATAAATTAGATATACAATGTGTTCCTTATGCATTTGTGGTGGTATGATGTATGCAACAATGTACACAAGACTACAAAAAAAAAAAGAAAAAAATGAATGACATGATAATTAGATTTTTGTCAAACATAGGTATCATGGAAATGTTATGAAATGGATTTTGAAGTATGTCCATTGTACTATTGAATGAAACATTTTTTGTGTGTTAACAAGACATTGTTTCCAAGAAGTCCCTTCGAGTTATTGATTAATTTTGAAAAGGGGTCTATGACTTGGTCATCTACATTGTTTCCATTGTACTATTGAATTTTCAAACTCTCTTCCTATATGGAGAATAAGTTCAAACGTTTAAAGTCAATTTGTCTCACTTATTATGGAAAGGAGTCGAGCTAGGGTTGTATGTAAGAGACTCATTATTGAAAATACAACAACAAATAAAGAAACAAGAGGTAAAATCGTTGTGATTTTAGCATACCCACTAGGTTGTAGCTTTTCAAATTGCAAATGGATTTTCTTTAATGTTGAATGAATTGATTTTTCACCAACGGATTCATAAGTGTTAACTCTTCATTTTTCAACAATTGGACCATAAATTAAAGATACTAAGAGAGAGACAAATAATTTGTAATTAGAACTTTGCTTTGGATTTTTCATCTTTATTTTTGTTAACATATTTAGTTTTTCTGTTTTTTTATTTATTTATGAGGATTCTTGTTTAGTATGTTTTAACTAATTATATGTATTTTTATACATTTTTTAATGAATTATTTGCATAATTTATTTATCATATAGTACATTTGTTCATCTGTACAATTTATTTATCATAGTATTTTTGTTTATCTGTAATCTGAAAGATATATTTAATTAGGTAATAATTTCTTTCCAAATGACAAAAAAAATGTTTTATTGGAAATATTGTTTTTAAAAGATGAAACTAATTGTGAGAAACATAATGTTTTCAGCGTCATATTTCCAGCAAACTAATTAATGCTTTTAGCCTTACATTTTCATAAAACCATTTTTTTCCCTCTCTAGTGTTAATATTACAGCTGCATAATTGAGTAAAATGTTCATGATTCACTACGTATGAGTTTGGATTTGTTAGTAAAAATTTTAACATGAGATTTTTATATTTGGCCCGCATTTTGCATTACCAAGTTCAATTTAACAAAAAAAATTAATCTCTTTTACTTTTATTATTTGTGCTGTTGAATGAATTAGGTAAATTGTTGTTAT
>Ga0123341_1002243_pt1 | contig 15701 bp, 6 predicted proteins | sample Turbeapinknodule_FD_89959 | JGI IMG/M metagenome (GOLD analysis project Ga0123341, IMG submission 89959) | Root nodule microbial communities of legume samples collected from Mexico - Turtle bean Mexico pink nodule | ecosystem: Host-associated > Plants > Roots > Nodule | place: Mexico: Nepantla... | reverse complement strand
CTAGAAATCTGCAATTAACACCAAATTTGGGAATAAAATGCTCTTATTCAAATAAAGCTCATAAAAATGTAAAAAGGTATAAATTCATAAATTAGGGATTATTTTATATGTAAATTAGCAATAGATCCTCATAAGTGCCTATATTTTAATATGAAATATTATTGAAATTAGTCATTTATCAGTGGTAAAGTTCTATCTTTTATTCATGTTCGATGGGAGTTTACTTCTTCAAGTTGAGTTAAAATAAACACGAATGGTGTCGTTAGGGGTTCTCTTGGTCTTGCTACTTGTGGTGATATTTTTCGTGGGATTATGGGGAAATTTATTGGTGGTTTCTCTACTTTCCTTTACTTTCCTTGATGTTTAGACAACTTTGGTTGCTGAATTTTATGAAGTTATATATGCTATTGAACAAGCTCAAAAGATGAGTCTTACTAGTTTATGGCTTGAATGTGATTTTGCTTGGTTTATGCTACATTTACTGCTAGGACTAATGTTCCTTGGATGCTTTGTAATAAGTGGAATACTTGTCCTAACTACTGTGAGAAAATCAGGTTTTGGGTTTCTCACATTATTCGTGAAGGGAATGCATGTGCGGCTGATAAGCTTGCTAACTTAGACTTTATTCATAGAGAGTATTTTCATTGGTATAATAGGCTTCGATCTAGTATTTTCTTAAAGTTCTTTATTAATAGATATAGATTACTTATGTACTGTTTTTGTTAATATATGAATTTTGGTCTAGTCCCCATATATTTTCAGATACATTCAGATCAATGACCACTCATTTAATATAATATTTAAAACACATAAATCGAAACCATTACTCATTTGTGAAATTGTGGTTATAGATTATTAGTGGTTATATGTTACTATTATAAAATCAATTTATATCATAATAACTATTTAATATTTATTTAATGGTTTTAATTCAATAAGACCAATGAATAGCTGAAAAGTACTAACTAAACTATAAACTACTATACTCTCATATTTCAAATATTCTTACCGACTAGTATTGGAGAGTCTTTTACAGGTAGTCTTCCTTCTCTCCATGTGATCGGTCAACACTACAAAACTTGGTTCAGAGAACATTTGATGTACACTGTGGGGCTAGGTAAAACTTTTTCGTAGTCCACAAATCCTAAAGAGCTAGAGAAAAGCCCAACTCATTCTTTTATCCCTAAATAGGATTTTTTTCGAGTAAGGTTTTCATGAGGCTTATTCTTTTGAAATAAAAGTTTATTTTTATACGTAATGGTTTACATTGTTATAAGCTATTGTTCGAATTCAAATAAATATCATAAAACACTATCAAACTTAAACCAAACGGTCAATACCAAATAGTCAAACGAACATCAAGAAACTTTATCAAACTTGAAGCAAACGGTCGTCACAATCTGAGTTCAAATGAACATAAGAAAACTTTATCAAACTTGAACCAAATGATCAAGTCACAATGCGAGTTCAAACGAGTATCAGGAGACTTTATCAAACTTGAACCACATGGTCAAGTCACAAACCGAGTTCAAACGAACATCGAGAGACTTTATCAAACTTTAACCAAAGGGTTAAGTCACAATCTGAGTTCAAAGGAACATCGAGAAACTTAATCATACCTGAACCGAACGGTCAAGTCACAATCCAAGTTCAAAGGAATATCGATAAACTTTATCAAGTCAAGTCACAATCTAATTTCAAACAAATATCAGGACACTTTATCAAACTTGAACCAAACGGTCGAGTCACAATCTGACACACGAACATCGGGAAATTTTATCAAACTTATACCAAATAGTCAAGTCACAATCCAAGTTCAAATGAACATTTCAAAACTTTATCAAACTTAAACCAAACGATCAAGTCACAATCCAAGTTCAAACGAATATTAGGAAACTTTATCAAACTTGAACCACATAGTCAAGTCACAACCCCAATTCAAACGAACATAGGGAAACTTGATCAAACTTGTACCAAACGGTTAAGTCAAGATCCAAGTTCAAACAAACATCAGGAAAGGGCCAAATCACAATCCGAGTTCAAACAAACATAAAGAAACTTTATCAAACTTGAACCAAACGATCAAGTCACAATCCGAGATCAAACGAATATCCGGAAACTTTATCAAACTTGAACCAAACAGTCAAATACTATTGTTTGAGTTCAAAGGGTCATAAAAAATAATTAACAGACATTACTCAAAATCAAAATCAAGGGTTGACCAATGTTAAACCCAAAACGAGCTCGTTCATCTCTCAAATTGATCCACCTATAAATTTTCTCAAATTTCGAGTTGAGGGGACTTATGTCTTATGTACATTCCCCCGATTACAGCTAGATATATTGAGACCAATAACCGCTCATTTAACCCTAAACCATAAATTAGTTGTAGGTTACTATTATAAAATCTATTTATATCTCATAATAATTATTTAATATTTTCTTAATGGTCTGAATCCAAGAAGACCTATAAGTAGGTTATAATCTCTAGGAAGTACTAACTCAACTATATAATATTATACTATTATATGTCAAGCATTCTTACTAACTTGAGCATAAAAGAGTCTTTGGTAGGTTGACCTCCTTTCTCTCTTTTTGATCGGTCAACACTACAAAGCCCTGATCCACAAATCCTAAACAACTAGAGAAAAGCTTAACTCATTTTCGGTATGTCCAATAATACAACATTGCGTGGGAGTCAATGCTAATGGTAATTTAAACACACATTTCTCCCTTAACCAATCCAAGATTTCTTTTAAGGACAAAACCGTGACAAAACTCTGAGCTCTAAAGCGAACAATACCTCGGATGCGATGATGATTGACCCTAGTGATGTCATCTTAACGGATTTGAGGTTGAAATGTTAGCATCGTTGTGGGGATCAAAATTAGGTTCTAAAGAAAAACCTTCATCCCCTTAATTCTTTACTATCAGGTTTATTCTAGTACTCCCAATCCCACATTAACTTAGGAATTAAGGCAAAGAACAATTTAAATACACATTCCTCCCTTAACCATTTGAGGCGCCTTTTAAGGATAAATCGTGACAGAGATCTGAGCTTCAAAGCGGACAATATCTCGGATACGGTGATTGACCTTAGTGATGTCATCTCAACAAACTTGAGGTTGAAACATTGAAATCGTTAGATGAATCCTCGTTCTTTTAACCCTCAACTTAGGACTTGTTTCGGTATGCCCAATAGTCTCACATCGTTTAAGAGTAGAGACCAAAGATAATTTAAATACATCTTCCTCCTTTAAGTCTTTGAAAAGTATAAAACTTTGAATATCAAAACAGATAATATCTTAGATATGATAATTAACCTTAATCTGTGATAATCAGCCGTAATAATACTATCTCAAAGTACAAATTCGTTAACTTTAACCTAAGTAAAAACTAACCCATTTTAATAATATAATAAAGTAAGATATAATTCCTAAATTTATGCTACCAATTTAAAATTGCTTTAAAAAAGGAACTTGCGTGAATGTAGACAGGATTTTGATTCAGATTCAACCAAATGTGCACAGAAATTATTCATTTTGTCAATTAGTGCGTGTTTGAACACGTTCCTCTCCTCATAAAGCTAATGCATTGTAATTGGTTGGATTTCACTGAGTGTTTGATATCATGTTAGATCATTTGAAATAATGTTGAAATACCATTTAACATGTTTTAGGTAAATATTTATGTGTCTCATCTTGAAATTTTAATTTTTCATCTTTGCTAGTTAAAGTAATTTCAAATCGTTTTTACTTGAATCGAAATTGTGTACCAATTTGTATTAGCGATTGCTTTTGGAAGGAAAAAAAAATCTAAACATAAATTATTTCACTTTAAAATCGGTTACAGTAAAAATTAATTTTATAAAATCAGGTTACGGGAGTCTATTTCTGCATGGCGAGTTCAAAAACAAATTAGGAATGAACCTTAAGAAATTCGCCCATAAAGCAACAAATGTTGTTCTTATTAGTGTAAATAAATTGGAGATGAGTTTATATAAAAAAAATGAATATTTGAAGATTATGAGGCAGTTATCTCCTAAATAGTTTCCCTTTTATTGTGTAACATCACTCTACCTTGCAGTTCACATTGTTTGTAGGGTAATGCACATTTCATTACAAGTTTAGGAATTCAAGTTGGATTTTTCATGCTTCGGCAAAAATAAGTAAAATAACATTATTTTAAAGTTTTTAGTTAAAACTGATATTTTTGTTGTTGATAGTTGATTGGTTTGAAATTTTTATTAAAAAAAAAATTATATAAAAAGGGATGATTATTTTTATGCGAATAAGTTAAATAATATGATTTCAATTTTTTTTGTTATGAAATGATAAAAATCCATTTAAAATGGAGTAATGGATAAAACACGTTTTAGTATTTGGATTTTAAAGATTTCAAAAGATCTCTCGAGATAGGAAGAAGTTGGCAAGCAAACAGCATAAAAGAACCAAACTGGCTTGAACTTAGAGACCATTCTGATTTTCTCCACTCAATCCTTGAGATTCTGCGAAACTTCAATGGCCACTTTGTAAGAAAGTTCTCCATTTTCTATATTCTATAATCTCTCTGTTACCTTATTCCAAAACTACCCTCTTCTCTAATGCTTTCTCTTCCTCTGTTGTAACTTTCATAGTGGCGCGCAAGTGGTTCGTCCTCCTCCATTGACATCCACCTCTGATCCTCCTCCTCTTTTTGATGGCACCACCAGGTTAGTTCCTTCTCGCGCTCCAAAACTCACTTTCTTTTCATTGTTTTGCTTCAATTTGGGATGCCCAAGTCCTTACTTTTTTTACCATTTGTTTAGGTTGTACATCAATTATGATTGCCCCTATGCACAACGTGTATGGATTGCTAGGAACTACAAGGTTCTTTCTTGTTCTGTCCTCTTTCTTGAATAATCTATTCATATTTCTAATTCTCATGCTGGTGACTGAAACTATAGGGGTTACAAAACAAGATCAATTTGATCCCTATAAACCTTCAAGACAGGCCAGCTTGGTATAAGGAGAAAGTCTACTCTGAAAATAAGGTGACAAACTTAGACATTTAGGGTAATCTAAGGGTTCTATTTTGCTATGTTGATTTGATTTAGCAAGTTGAATCTGTTCCCCTAAAATATCTTTTATTTATAGGTGCCATCACTGGAGCACAATGGCAAGGTATTGGGAGAAAGTCTTGATTTGATCAAATATGTAGATGTCAACTTCGAAGGGACACCTCTGTTTCCCACTGTAAGAACTAGGCACTCACACATTAATTCTCTTTTTTTTCTTTCATGGCCTTTCATATTTTTTCAGTTGTTGGAGTAGATTAACGATGTTAAGTTGAAATTACTTTTATTTAGGATCCTGCCAAGAAAGAGTTCGGTGAGCAATTGATATCCCATGTTGATACATTCACCAGAGATCTGTTCATTTCATTGAAAGGAGATGCTGTACAGCAAGCCAGTAAGCACAATATTAAAGTTTGTAAACAGAGGAATGTTTTCTTTTCCTTTATTCTTTGGTTCTTAACATGGTGAATTAAACCAGGTTCTGCTTTTGATTATTTGGAGAATGCTCTTGGTAAATTTGATGATGGGCCATTCTTGCTTGGTCAATTCAGTCTGGTAAGTTGAAATCAACTCAGCGATCTTCAGTTTTCATTTCATTTTTCTTTTATCGTTTGGTCTTTCTAGCCAATTATCAATCCTTGTTGTGGTGATGTGAATTATCTTATCATATTAGGATCAGTTTCCCATTTCCTCTTTATTTTATCAGGATTTGTTTCCTTAATTAGAATTATGATTAAGATAAATAGGGCCTTTTGTTTTTATAAATTTCTCCTTAAAACACTTACACAAAAAATAAGATAAATTTACCTAAGTTATGCATCAATTTAAATAAGATTTTTTTGAAAAAGTTATAATGAGATAACTTTAAAAAATTATCTTAATATAAACTAATTTTAACTTATAAAAAAACTTATTTTATTCAACTTCTTATTTTCTTATCCAAAATTTTGGACTATTACTATACAGTTTATGAATACAGTAAATCTCTATTAAGATATTAATACATTTCTATAGTTCTTAATTAATATCAATTAGTATTGTCATCATCTTTTATATCACTTCCTCACTCTATCTAAACATAAAATTTTCAATATGATGAAAGGAAAACACATGATTTAATCCAAAAGTAGTATACTGGTGTAGTATTTGATAATATCAATGTGTGTAGCTTTTCCTTATAATTTTTAAATGATTGTATGATCAGGTGGATATAGCATATATTCCATTTGTTGAAAGATTTCACATTGTCTTTGCTGAGGCGTTCAAACATGACGTCACAGAAGGAAGGCCTAAATTTGCAACATGGCTCAAGGTACCCATAATCAGTTTTGTGTAAAATTTCTTCTATTGTTTGTGGAAATGGCACTTTGTTATAACTTATATGATGTGTTGACAGATTGTTTCCGTTTGAACTTGGTCCTCAGTTTCATGATTTTGATAAGAACCTTTTTTCACGAAAATGTTTCTTTTACAGGAGTTGAACAAGATTGATGCTTATACAGAGACAAAAGTTGATCCCCAGGATATCATTGATCTTTTCAAGAAACGTTTTCTGGTACAAAACATATTCTTAATCTTTTAACTACTGATTTTGAAGAACTGTGATTGGTTTTTTACTGTTTACTTTGCTACACTGCAGCCTCAATTATGAATGTAGAATTGCTTCAGAGAATTCCACTAAGATTTAGACTCTGCCAATAAAGCGTCCTTTGAATTCATGGGAGTATAGGATGCATCTTTAATCAAATATCTTTGTATTTGTTTGCTAGAGTTGCAGAAGAATTTGATGTCATAATAATTATTTTCATATTTCAGGTTGTTTGTTTGATGTCATAATAATGTTTATGTACCAGCTTGTGTGATCACAGTTGATTATTATACAATTATCCTATGTTATATCATGTAGTAAGGTTTATTAATTATACATGGTTGTGTCAAATCGTTGTGCTGATTGCATTTCTAATTAACAATGCATATAACAAACAAGGGTTATGAAAAAGTAGATCATGCTTCATTTAATCAACTTATTAGATTAAATTATTAATGGATTATTAAATATACCAATAATTTATTATTGATTAAATATGTTTTTCGTCACAGTACTATAATATGAAATTGATTTTCGTTCTTGTACTATAATACGAAATTGGTTTTTATCCATGTACTAAGACACAAAATTGGTTTTTGTCTATGTACTATGACACGAAATTGATTTCCGTTCATATACTATGACACGAAACTAGTTTTCGTCTCTGTACTATGACACAAAATTAGTTTTCATCCTTGTACTATGACACAAAATTGGTTTTCGTCCTTATACTCTGACATAAAATTTTCGTTGTACTATGACATGAAATTGGTTTTCGTCTATACACTATGACACAAAATTGTCCTTGTATTGTGACACAAAATTGTCCTTATATTGTGACACAAAATTAACCTTGTACTCAGATACAAAGTTGTTCTTATGACACAAAATTGATTTTTGTTTGTATACTATGACAAAATTTGTCGTTGTACTATGACACAAAATTATTTTTTGTCTCTATACTAAGACACAAAATTATCCATGTATTGTCACACGAAATTAACATTGTATTATGATACAAAATTGTCTCTGTGATACGAAATTGGTTTTTGTCCTTGTACTATGACACAATTATTTTTCACCCCGCACTAACACAAAATTGGTTTTGATCCCTGTACCGTAACACGAAATTGTCCCTATACTATGATACAAAATTGGTTTTCATCCCTATAATATGACGAAAAATTTATTTTCGTCCGTGTACTATGACATGAAATTGGATTTTGTCTTTGTACTATTATGCAAAATTTGTTTTTGTCCCTCTACTATGACACAAAATTGGTTTTTGTCCCTGTATTGTGACACAAAATTGTTCTTATTCTATGAAACAAAATTGGTTTTCGTCCCTGTACTATTACACAAAATTGATTTTTGTGTTTGTATTATGACACAAATGTTCAAATATTCTGACACAAAATTTTCCTGTACTGTGACATGAAATTGGTTTTCATTTCTGTAGTGTGACACAATTTGATTTTTGTCCCTTTACTATGAAACAAAGTTGGTTTTGTCCTTATAATATGACACGAAATTGATTTTCGCTTCTCTACTATAACATAAAATTGGTTTTCGTCCCGGTACTATCACACTAAATTTGTTTTCGCCTCTGTAGTGACACAAAATTGGTGACACTAAATTGGTTTTCGTCGTTGTACTACGATATGAAATTAGTTTCGTCATTGTACTATGTCACAAAATTATCCCTATACTATGACACAATTGGTTTTCACCTCTGTATTATCACATAAAAAAATTGTTTTCGTTTGTGTACTACGACACGAAATTGATTTTTGTCCCTGTACTATGACACAAAATTGATTTTCGAACCTGTATTGTGACACGAAATTGTCCCTATAGTATGACACAAAATTGGTTTTCGTCCCTGTATTGTGACACGAAATTGTTCCTATATTATCATACAAAGTTGGTTTTCATCCCTGTATTGTGACACAAATTGTCTCTATACTATCACACAAAATTGGTTTTCGTATGTGTACTAACACACGAAATTGTCCCTATACTATGACACAAAATTAGTTTTTGTCCATGTACTATGACAACAAAATTGGTTTTTTCCCCTTTTCGTTTCTGTATTGTGACACGAAATTGTCTATATTATTACACAAAATGAGTTTTCATCCCTGTATTGTGACACGAAATTGTCCCTATACTATGAATCAAAATTGGTTTTTATCTATGTACTTGCATATGAAATTGTTCCTATACTATGACACAAAATTAGTTTTTATTTCTATACTATGACAGAAAATTGGTTTTCGTTCCTTACTTGGACATGAAATTAGTTTTCGTCCCTATACTATGACACGAAATATTTCCTATATGGTGACACAAAAATTGTCCATGTACAGTGACACAAAATTTCCCCTAACAAAAACTTGTTTTTTGTTATGTATTATGACACAAAATTGGTTTTCTCTCATGTACATACACAAAAATGGTTTTCATACTTGTACTATGATATGAAATGGGTTTTCGTCCTTGTAAAATTTTGTTTTTGTCCTTGCACTATGACACAAAATTTGTTTTCGTCCTTCAACTCTCACACAAATTTTGTTTTCATCTTTGTACTGTGACACAAAATTGGGTTTCGCCACTATAGTGACACAAAATGGGTTTTCGTCCATGTATTGTGATACGAAATTGTCCCTATACTATGACACAAAATTGGTTTTTGTCCATCTAATATGACACAAAATTACTTTTCGTCCATGTACTATGACAGAGATTGTCTAAGTATTGTGACACAAATTTTTTCTTATATTGTGACACAAAATTGTGCCCGTCCTATGAGAAAAAATTGATCTGTCACACGAAATTGATTTTCGTTTCTGTACTGTGACACAAAATTGGTTTTTGTCTGTGTACTATGACACGAAAGTGATTTTCGTTGATGTACTATTACACTAAAATTGGTTTTCGTCCTTGTATTATGACACAAAATTGATTTTCTCCCCTATATTGACACATAGTGGGTTTTCGTCCCTATACTGAGACATGAAATTGTCCCTGTACTATGACACAAAATTGTCTCAATATTGTGACACAAAAATGTCCTTGTATTGTGACACAAAATTGTCCTTGTACTATGAAAAAAAATTAATCTTATTCCTAGTACTACGATACGAAATTAGTTTTCGTCCATGTACTGTGCACGAAATTGGTTTTCGTTCATGTACTGTGACAAGAAATTGTCCATGTACTGTGACAAGAAATTGTCCATGTAATGTGACACAAAATTTTCCCTATGACATAAAATTAGTTTTTATCTCTGTATTGTGACATAAAAATGATTTTCGTCCATGAACTTTGACAAAAAAATTGTTTTCGCCCTTCTTTATACAAAAAATTGGTTTTCGTTGTTGTACTATGACACAAAATTGATTTTCATCCTTATATTATGACACATATCTTGTTTTCGTCCATGAACTTTTATCCAGTTGAACAAAAAATCAATTGGTTGATTTTTTAGAACTTTTCACTTTACTTCCAATCTTTGCGAAAATCTTGTGAAAACAATTCACCTTTATCTTGTTTTGGCCACACATTCTAACAAACTTATTATTATTATTTTTATAATTTTTAACTTGCATCCACTTTGTGTCCCATTCTAGACTCAATATTATTCTATTACTTAATTTTTTTCATTGCATCTACTTTGTATCCCCATTCTAGACGCTAACTTATTATTATTATTTCAATAATTTTTAGTTTGAGTTAAAGGTCTACATTATGGACACAATATTTGACATTTATTTTTTGTGTCCAACTTGAATAAACTTCACATGTGCTAGTGACTTCCTTTTTATAGCTCTCGCTTTTTGTTGGCAGTTAAAATGCATTTTTCTTGTAGTGTATAAGCTCTCTCATCTGCAACATCATCTGCTCTCGTGTAAATTAATAAAGCACATGGTAAACTAACTATTTTTAAGAATTATAATATAAATTTAAATTTTAATAACAACTATAATCCACCAAATTCTCATAAAAGTTCACAAAATCATCAAATTTCTCGCATAATTCATCATTCACATTACTCATATCAGACTTCTACTAATCCACATACTCAAACACTTGACTCTAATTTCGGAATACTCATGTATTGACTTAGACTCAAAGATATGCATCTATCATACTATCTCACTATGAAATCCACACAGCTATGTGCATAATAATCTCAATATCATATCTCCTAGTATAACATGATTAACTCATATAACATGCTAAGTTAGTTATCTTTCAAACAACTGACTCATTCATATGATCCTCCTTTAACTTTCACCATATGAATAACTTCATCTATATGATTCCATTATATCATTAGAGTCAGGATACCTCCTTCTAGACGAATCTCTATTCAATGCACATCCTAACCATCTCAACCCAATATTTCTTTTCTTGAAAATATTACGTCTTGATCAAATTTTTCATATTTTATATCTTATATCACACAAAAACTCAAAAGTTCAATCAAAACAAAATTTATCTAAAGTTACATAAACTAAAAAATTTTCAATTAAATATAATTAAAATTCACATAAAATTTAATTTAAAATAATAAACAATAATAAAACTGAAAAACATAAGTAAAACTTATTTTTTTTGTACTCTAGTTTGAGGGAAAATCATCTCGCTTAAGCGAGAATGAGTCTTTCCTAAGCGAAAATTATCTCGCTTGAGTAAGAATGGGTCTTGCCTAAACGAAAATTATCTCTCTTGAGCGAGATTGAACTCGAGAGCACCCAAAAATTCACCCCATTTTTGCTCGAGCGAGATTTCCTCTCGCTTGAGCGAAAATGGGTCTTGCCTGAGCGAGATTCCTTCTCACTTGGGCAAAAATGGATCCAAGAGCACCCCATTTTTCACTTTATTCTCGCTTGAGCGAGAATTGCCTCGTCTAAGCGAGATATGCAGAAGAATCCTCATAAATCTGCTATATTTTTGGATTTTTTTTTACCAAATTTACATTCAAACTCATATTTTTATAAATCTACACAATAAAATGACACTTCTTACTCAAAGTTATTTAAGCACTCTCATTAAGCTATTATGTCAATCGATACATCTATACATATATATGTTCTTTAAACCAAAATCATCTAAAATCAAACCGTCAATTCTCATCAAACATTACATTTTAAGTTATTCAACAAACTGTTCAAATACATTCATTAACTCATTCAAATTAACGCCCATATAAATTTTACAACATCTACCATATCTACAATTTCACATTCCAATCTCAGTCAAATTCAGTCACATTCTAATCTACCCCCACATCCAAATCTTCAAAACCTATGGTTTTATTGGATATTTAAACTAGTTTTCCTTACCTGAGTTTGAGCATATGCTCATTTAGAGTTCCAAACCTACCAAAAGTTCAATGGTAGTTTAACCTGTACCACAAAGTCTTGATAAAAAAAAATCTAACTATATCACTAGGACTAGCTAATAGAAACTAATCCTGAAGCTAAAAGAGTCACATGCAAAGTCTAGACTGAGACAAACCTAACAAGTTCAAAACTTGACTCAAAGAGAATAACAAAAACGAACTTACTATATCATATATTTTGATCGGATAGTCTTGTAGTCTTTGTTCAAAAGTCTAATGACGAACTCCGATTATCAAATTGATGAACAAGGAAGTTAGAATATTAAAATAAAAACAAAAAAAAAAACTTCTAAAAAAATAACAATTCTTTTAAAATAAAACTTGAATAACTAAATTTTCTATTTATATATTTTTTTTATTTTAACAATAAAACATTCTGATTCATCTAAAATATAATCTTTTATTCTAAGGTTATTTTCCACTTCCTTATATTGAAAATTTGTACCATTTTATATAATGGGATAAAAGCATAGATAAAATAAGAGAGAAAAAGTAAATGCATTAATTATGGCAGTAGTGATATTGACGACATTGAAAATAAAACATTATCTCAATTATATTACTCCTTTAAAATTGGATTATTTAATCCCATTTTTATTCACAGTGAATAAGGCAAACCCAGAAAGAAAAAGAAAATACATGAATATGAAAATTGAATAAAAGGCCAAACTCTGTTGAACATACACACTATTCTGATTCTGTCCATTCAATCGTCAATATCCTGTGAAGAACAACGTCAATGGCAACTCTGTATGAAAATTCTTCATTTTCTAAATTATTCTCTCTGTTACATTTTTATTGCAACATCATCTTCTTCTCTAATGCTCTCTCTTTGTATCTAACAGTGGCGTTCAAGCATTTCGTCCTCCTCCATTAACATCCACCTCCGACCCACCTTCTCTTTTTGATGGCACCACCAGGTTCTTTCCATCTCACACTCCAAAATTCACCTTTTCCATGGTTCTTCAATTTTAACATGCCCATCTCCTTTTTTAATTATTTAGGTTGTACATCAGTTATTCATGCCCTTATGCACAACGTGTATGGATAACTAGGAATTACAAGGTTGTTCCATTTACCAAGTTCTTCTAAGTGCCTGCTTCTTGTGATTTATAGTTATTTTGAGTTTAAGTTCTATAAATAAACCATCTGAATAAAAAAAAAACAATAATAAAATATTGTTGAAATAACTTTCTAAAGTAGTTCTGGTAAAAATTAAGATATTTATCCAGTTTGTAATTAAATAACATTTTAGAAACCTTTTACACTGTCTACACATAAACTATTTACTCTTATTTAATGTTCTTTCTGTCACTTTTATTTCTGGTATTGGTAATTAAAATTACAGAGACTACAAGCCAAGATCCAATTGGTCCCTATTGATCTTCAAGATAGGCCAGCTTGGTATAAGGAGAAAGTCTACCCTGAAAATAAGGTGAGGCGATTTTAAATTGATTGAGCTAATATTTTTTGGTAGGTTTGTCTACTTTTTCTTGGTTGTTTGTTTGAGCTATTTGGATTCGTTTTTATTTTACAAGGGTGACAATGAGATTTGAACTTTGAGTCTCATGTATACTATCAAAATTCATTTACTGCACTAATCCTAGTGGATCTTTTATTCAGCCAATTTCTAAACTGATTTTGTTCTTCTTTATCTCTCTCTATATATATAGGTGCCGTCCTTGGAGCACAATGGCAAGGTATTGGGAGAAAGTCTTGATTTGATCAAGTATGTAGATGCCAACTTTGAAGGGACACCTTTGTTTCCTGGTGTAAGAACTAGGAACTGCAAATTCTTCTTCATGGCCTCTCTCATCTCTTTGTTAGAATGAATTAATGATGTTAAGTGGAAATTTTTCTAGGATCCTGCTAAGAAAGAGTTTGGTGAACACCTAATATCCCATGTTGATACATTCAACAAAGACACGTCCTCTTCATTGAAAGGGGATGCTGAACACCAAGACAGTAAGCAGGATATTTAAGTTCATAACTATAGGACGTTTTCCCTTTTCATTTTCTATATAAGTACACGTTGGTCCTTAAAATGGTTATTTAAATCAGGTTTTGCCTTTGAGTACTTGGAGAATGCTCTTGGTAAATTTGATGATGGACCATTCTTTCTTGGTCAATTCAGTTTGGTAAGTTAAAATCGTTTCAATAATCTTTGATTTTCGGTTTCCTTTCAAACTTGCTGCTTTTCAGGCTGATTACTAGTGCTTGTCGTGATGCATCTAATGTGTTAGAATAAATCAAAATATCTTAGCATATCTTATTATCCTCGAGCATTGATTTCCATATTTCCTCTTTAGTTTTTAGGATTAGTGACTACAATATTTCATTATCTTATCATGACTGATTTTACTTAATAGCTAGGATTATGATTAGTATAAAGAGTTAGTACAATAAATTTTATGAATATATCAAATATATTAATGTATTGTAATACATCTTAGTTAACACTAATTCCGCATTTCGTTATCTTTAATATCTCTTCCTCCCTCTATCCAAAACCCAAACATTTCAACATGATGAAAGAAAGTAGTCATTATCTGATCCCTATGTAGAATACAAGTATCATACGTGATCATATCAACGACTATAGCTTTTCTTTCATATAATCTGAAATGTTTGTGATGATCAGGTGGATATTGCCTATATTCCATTTGTTGAAAGATTCCAACCTGTCTTTCTCGACTTTTTCAAGCATGACATCACCGAAGGAAGGCCAAAACTTTCAACTTGGATTGAGGTACACTAAAATCAGTTGTGTAAAATAAATTCTATTTTTGGTGGAAATTGCTCTTTGTTTATATGATGAATTTATCATAATCATCTTACTCAAATTTCTCTATTTGCTGCACAACTGTTGACAGATTGTTCCATTTGAACTTGCATAACTACTAAGTAATAACCCTTGAGACACACTGATTACAAAAGGGATATCATTTGTGAACGAAAAATGTTTCTTTTACAGGAGGTGAACAAGATTGATGCTTATACAGAGACAAAAATGGATCCCCAGGAAATCGTTGATAGATTCAAGAAACGTTATCTGGTAGTATATATATTATGAATCTCTTAACTATTGATTTTGAAGAATCGTGATTGGTTTCTTACTGATCTCTTGGCTACTTCTTTTGCATTTGTACTCTGCAGTCTCAACAGTGAACGTTGGATTGGCTTTTTCTAAGACGTAGATAATCTTCACTCAAATATCAGTTATGTTTATCTGCTAAAGTTGCACATAGTTATGTTCACTTGCCAGCTTGTATTGATGTCATACATAATATTTATATACGACCTTATGATCACTGGTCATTATGGTAGGATTATCCTAACAGTGCTATATTGCCTATTAAACTTGTTATCGTATAATTTTATACGTAACCTCTCAGCAAGATTTATTGCATGAAAATTAGAGATGTTTATAACAGCTTATATAGACGTTCTTTATTCTCTGAGATTAATGCAAAAATGTTGCACCTAGTTAACTCTAAATTTTACTCTAATTTTTTTCTTTTTCTATTAGGTGCGTGAAACGATATATATATATATATATATATATATATATATATATATATATATATATATATATATATATATATATATATATATTTATATATATATAGTCTCTTTTTTTTTTTTTT
>Ga0123341_1002242_pt1 | contig 15704 bp, 10 predicted proteins | sample Turbeapinknodule_FD_89959 | JGI IMG/M metagenome (GOLD analysis project Ga0123341, IMG submission 89959) | Root nodule microbial communities of legume samples collected from Mexico - Turtle bean Mexico pink nodule | ecosystem: Host-associated > Plants > Roots > Nodule | place: Mexico: Nepantla... | reverse complement strand
TACTGCTAATGAGGTATCCTAGGACCTTTTTAAAGGTTAGATCATAAGCTAAGAGCACCCTTCTCATGTTTGTTTGGAGGATGGGTTTAGTGGGTGTGTAAGCTCAATTCTGCTGCTATGATTCTTTTTTGCAGGGTTTTCTTGTATCTATCGCTGCAGGCATAGCCTCTCTATGGCTGCTCAGCGGTATAATCAGTGTGTGGTTTGTAAACGGGTTGGGATACCCCTAAAGTATCCCTCTTAATTTAATTTATTCATTGCTGATCAAAAAAAAAAAAAGCATAATTGTAACCTAACTAATGTATGCCTGTATCAAAATCAAATACATACATCAAGGGAAATCTGGGTTTTTCACACAAATAAAAGGTTTAACCATTATCATTTATCACTCCATCGTTCCGTTCACATAAAACTTTATCCAAGTCACACAATGCCCTAGCTTCTTAGGAATGTCAAAAACATCTGCAGCCAGTTTTAAGTGAATTTCTTGAAATTTTATGAGTCAAGCATTTACAGATTCCTGGAAGTTGACTCAAATAAACTAAGAAAAGGAATACAACTTACCCTGGCAGCCACCAATATGCAATGTTTCAAAATTAGACACCGCTGAATTCAAACGCTTATCTCTAGAATGCAGAGAGATGTTGCCACTATCAGAAATAGCTGAGCAAAGAGCTTGAACTGAATTTACCCCAAATGAAGTATCACAAACCACAATTGAATTAAGTTTTTTACTCGTGGATATGAGATCTGATATGCCAATATCAGTGACAGAAATGCATCCTTTAATATTCAGGTGACACAATGAAACACATAATTTGGAGATGTACTGGAGGCCCAAATCTGTCAGGAAAAATAATTAACATAACTTAACATGGATAAAAACATAAACTACAAAAAAAAAAATCAAAATGAATCTTTTCACCAGAAAAACCTCCTACCACTGACATCAGTTCTTCCTTCCAATGTGAGCTTTGTAACATTAGAAAGAGGAGGTCCAAATTCATTAAATAACATGATTTGCACTGCTTGATATTTAACACTCGAAGTCTTCTCTGGTATTGGTTGTATCTCAACAGGACTAGAGGATAAAACTGTAACTGATGCTGGTATCAGTGGGGTAATATCAACAGTCAAGTCAATTTCAGAAACCAAGGGACATTTCTCCAATAATTGAAGGAAACTGATTGTCCCAATATTCAAAAGATAACCTGCTTTCAATGTTCTTAAAGAAGGAAAGGACTTGCGGAAGCAATCAACAGCATGTTCAACATACAATTTTTGACACTTAGACATATCCACCTCCTGAACTGCTTCAAAGCTCAAGGTTTCTTCTGACAGATTTTGGGGGAACACCCATTTATCTCTTACAGGATGTTCACAATTAATAAATAAATTTTCTATAATCTTCTTTTGCATGGGAACTGTTAAATATGATTGAGGGATGAGTGACAGACGAAGTATGGTAGATGTTATTTGCGGGCAACCAGAAAGGTCCATTTTCTGCATGCAATGGAAATTCATGTTACAAAAGCATGATATCATTCCTAATATAACATCACAGACTCCATGCAAACATCTATAAGACAATTTGGCTCAGATATTAAGGGCCTGTTTGGACAAGCTTCTCTATAAGAACATCTAGTCTAGGAGAGAAAAATATTAAGAAAAAAATGAAATTGACTTATCCATAAGCTAAAACTAGCTTAGGAACAAATTAAAAATAAAAATTTAGAGAAGTTATATGAGAGAGCCTCCATAAATTAGATTATACACAAGTTAATTTTTACTTATGAAGATGTCAATTTCCTTTTTTATCTTCATATTTTTCTCTCCTAAAAATCTTTATGAAGAAATCATCCAAACGGGCCTAAGATAACATGATGCATTTGAATAGCACTTGCAAATACTGAAACCATAAATCAGAAGGAACCAATCATAACTAACAAAACATTGACTTGCAAAGTCAAAACATGAAAGTTACACAACAATAATAGTTAAATGCCTATCTGGTCAAGTAATAACTTCATCATGTTCAATTTGTACTTTTTTCCATACCATCAAAAGAAATAAATGATAGTTTCTATGAAGTATTGACTTTAACACTGACACCAAATATGTCACTAACACAGGAACGCAAATAATGCTAAAATATAGGACATTGTGATACCACACATATATACACATGTTGAGAATCAAATTAAAAAAATTATAATTCACCTTATAAAAATAAAGTTAAGATTCATAACTTTCATATGAAAATAACCTTCACAAAAAGAATACTAAGATAGGAGGGAGTGAGAAGTCATTTTTCAATGCAGTCTTTAAAAAAAAATCCTAAGACGAGAAGATGAAACATATCTCTTACAACAAGTTAGGTCCTACAATAATGAGCCTAAAAAAATGCTATAATAGGAGGCATCTTTTAGTTTTTTCAAAAGTAAAAGATCTAGTCTAGAGTTGGTGACCTTCTTCGTAATCATTGAAAAACAGTCTCATAGTTCTAGTTCAAGTGACAAATAAGCTAAATAGTTTTTTTGTTATTTAGAAATTAGACATTGCGAAGGTGTGTCCAACTCATGTCAAGAGCATGTCGTGTCAGTGAGGTGTCGGACATGCAACATGCCCCTCATTTTCTGTGTCAATGATCCTTGGTTTGTATCATCTTTGACATATATCCTTTGCACTCAAGTTGTATGGGCTATGGAGGGAAATTACCTGTTCATTCTCTAATTCTAGTTAAAAATGATCATAAAGAGGCAATCTTAATTATTAGCCAATAATTATTAAAACAAAATTCATACAAGATAGTAGGCTGTTCTCTTTACTTTTTTCTTTTTTTTTTCTGGTACCATAAACGCAAAGCATTAAAAGCTCATAATCTTAAGCTAAGAAACTTAATTATCAAAGCCAAAATAATTGAGTAGCTTTCAAGTATTAGAAGAAGTACCTTTGAATATTCTGTCAACCTAATCCTGAGATGATGCAAGTCACTATACTTGAAAGTATCTAGCGAACCCATAGGAACAATATTCAGTAGTCTGAAAATTGAATCAAGGCTTTCCTCAGCCAGCTGTCTAAAATAAAAAGAGTTTCTTTTTCCTGTTAAACAAATAAAAAATTACCTTACAGCATCTAGGAATTTCTGCATGAAGAATAAAGACTGTTCAGTGCTTCATGTAAAAGCTCAAGAAAATGGTATACCTAGAGCAAACCACAAAGGCAAAAGGCCCACACGAATCTGTAGGAATCAAGATCAAAATGTTATGACATTTAAGCACAGATGATACGGAAGCATATGGCTAAATTGTCATCAACGGCAAAGCAAGAATTCAGGTGCAAAAATATTAAACATATTTTTAAGACCTTGATTGATTCATAATTATTTCTCAAAATAAAGTAGATGATAAAATACTTACACTTGCATCATACTAATGAGAATATAATTACATCATACATGCGGATAAATGTACAAATTAAAGAGCACATTATCCAAAAATCAGCTCAAAAATTTATATATATATATATATATATTGTGGGATTACTATGTATAGGTGTGTGGTATTAGAAGAGGAGTATGGAGACATTAGAGCATCATTTTAGAGTAAGCATTGGAGGTGAGAGGCACAGAAAGGAGCATGTTGCAGCATTTGAAACCCCTCAGTTTCTGTAAGTGCTTGTTATTTTCTGTATGCATCGGTAAAAAAATTTACACCAACACAGTCTTCAATATTTGTTACACAATTTTTTATGAGATTAAATTACACCAATCCTCCCTTATTCAAATTACATTACAGGAACGTACAAATCACCTTCTAAAATTCTGAGTAAATTATAGTAACCAAACACCTATTGAGATTTTGTAAATTTCTCCTAATATCCCTCATTTATGCATCCCTACACCAATTCCCCTTAATTGTTTGAAACACATTACACTGATAACCCTTAATTATTTTAAATACATTATACTGTATGAGGAATGCTATAATGAACAGTGTAAAAGTAGGGAGTTATGTGCAATCTCAAGAAACTACCGGGAGTGCTAGTGTCATTTACTCAGCCTAAATATCTTTGAAAGTTGAATTGAACAATTGTTTAACAATCATATTTTATGAGTATTCCTTCATAGTAAAATATGGTTGTTATCAAGGACAAATCAACCCACGTGATTACCACTACTATGGTCTCTCCCTTCTCCTTGTCTTCCTTTGCACTTGGTCTTCAGTCTCCATCTCAGTCTACGTCACGGTCTTTATCACAGTCACGGGGGGTTAGATTTTTCCTTAGTGTATACACCTATTTATATTACCTGAGTTGGGCTACTATGCATACGGATAGTTCAATCTAGGCCCAACATCTCCTTAATCATGATTCTAGAGTTAATTTACACCTAATTATCGCTAATGAAGTAATTATGCAATAATCCGACAAGTTGATTGACTTGAATGATTACTTGTCAATAGGTCGAGATGCCGACACGTGACATCATAATGGCGGCATGTTGGTATTTAAGACACGGATCGGCATGTCAGACAGTACAGTTATCACTCACTGTTTGACTTTGGCGGTTGTAGGTCTGGAAAATAAAAGAGAGATGGACGTAAGTGTTACTAAAGGTGTAATGATTGGAGTAGTTTCTCTTTTTCCTAAAGAGCCTAAGGGACTTGTCCATCAACTACATTGCCCTATTAGGATTCTTAATGTTTATTATGGTAATTGTGTTGTCGGTTAAGCTTGCACTATTTGTATTTTACCAGTATTTGACCTAGATTAATTAGTGACACGAGGATAGATTAATTAGTGACACGAGGAGAGTGAGGGTTGCATAACATCTCACAATTATTCGGAATAGTACTTTTCCATCTTCTCCTATAATATAAAAAGTAACCATGACCATGAATAGCACATTGTTGACGATATTCTGGTTGCAGCAACATCCTTCTGTTTAGAAGATGCAAACAATAGGATTAGGCATGACTATATACACTGGTAATTTTTCCCAAGACTATTTCCATTATAAATTATCCAAGGCCTTTACATCTATAATGAGCCATATAACCTCACTTGTTTCAAAATTCCGTTGCAATTGTCTTCAGTTTTGCTTGGCCTCTCCAAATTTTCCAAGTTACTTTCAAGCCAGAGAAGAAGTGCATCAGAAAGATGCAGTTCACTGTCAAGATACTACAGCATTAGAATCTAAAATTTATGTAGTCTTGAATGAAATCATTTCATGTATAAATCAGTCAAACCTGTCAACAGTCAAATGAGGGTGCTTTACAGAAGATAACAGCAGGTCAAATGGAAGTTTTACAAAAAAATTGCTATGCTTTGCCCACATCTGTGAAACAAGAAAAGTAAAAATATATATATAAAAAACATCTAAGAATTAAAAAAAATGAACAAAAAATTAAGCTTAGAAAAAGCACAGTATATATATATGTTTGTATCCCCTGACTACTTTTAAAGCATAACAAAGCATCTACTGTATCAGTTACAGATTCCATAACTAAGAAAAGAAGTAAACCCAACTGATATATGAAAATTGAAATTTCCAAAAGCCTCAGGAGAACATGCATAAATATGTGAACTAGGGGAGCTGAAAAGTTTGTATTCGTAGTCTTGTATTTAAGTATTTTTTAGACAGGCTCGCCAAAGCCAATATTGGAGACGCTCATCCAGATTCTAGGTAGAAAGTCTTTAATTCTTCACTGTTTATCCAAGCAGAATTAATATCAATAAAATAATTTCTTGCTTCCTTATTTTAATTTTCCTTTTCTCTCCTTAACTAGCAAGGATAGAGGATCCATACAAACATCCTTTTTTATATCACTGTATGTACCTACACAATAATATAAAATTCATAGTTATAAACCATGAATAGTGGCCCAGAGCAACCAACCACAGAAATGCTACAACACGATAGCAGATAGCAGGGCGGTCACAACACCAAAGATTATTAATATAAACTAAATAATTTAGGCAAATGCTTTTAGGGCACTAGTTAAGAAATTAAGAAGGAAAGTATTTTTATTAAGATGAAGAGAAATGTGCTCCTATATGACTTTTTAATGCGCTCTCAGGTGATTTTTAATTCCTCGACTAGTGCCCCTAGGTTAGGAGACTGGTTAGCAAGACCCAATAATTTATACTACACACAAATAAACACCTAAAAGTAAAGAGTAAACCAAATTAAAGATAATAAATAACGATGAGGATGCAAATTAACTACCGACTACATGAACTTCAAATTGTATCTACCCAACAAACTAGCAAAAGAAACCAGCTCACTTGAAATATACAGAGGTAAGTGGGTTATTGCCTTTCATATCCCCTTTTATCTTTTATCCTAATGAAAATAGTATCAATTATCAGAACTTTAGCAATCGAAGTTCGCTTTTAATAACCTCACACAAATACAAGATATTGCTCTCAAGTCTGAACAGTGCAATATAAACAAATGAAACTTGATGACACCATATCATGAGGACACAAAGTAAATAACACACACAAGACAAAACACAAAGCATTATATAAAGGGTATAGATGTCACTTCAATTCTCAGTGATATCTTGCTTTTGGAATCCACATACCCTGGAAAATCAACTCTAACGAAATTGTCACCAAAGGATACAAATGTAAAAATGTATGAAGACTTGGACATGCATTTCAGCATTATCAAGAGTCCAATCAAAATCAATAGATATGTAAATGCACCTCACAAGATTTATTTTATGGGCAGGCAAAGACACAACAATGCATTATTAACAATTCAACAACCATTTCAAAGCTTGAGATAGCTGTTTATTGCACACACAAGCTCTAGCGAAAGAGTTGAGTACATACAAAATTTCTTGCTAGGTAGCCCATACATAAGTGCAGGACATAGTCGCTTGCTGCAAAAGCAAATCCGTAAAAAAAAGAAAAAAACTGTGAGAACGAACCATGTGATGATATAGCAGAAGTGAAAGAGAGAGAAAAAATCAGACGAGCAAGTTAATCATTGCCAGCAAAAAAAATAACATTTTACCGCGATCTGAACCAAATTTCCAAATTTGGATCAAGTCCTCCATTTTTATTTGAGTAGATTGAAATCCTTCGGGTGAGAGCACCTCAGAAAGCCACACCTCACACTTCAAGAGAAGTGACTCCACTCCAAAATAAAGCGCACCCTAAGACATACAACAAAAACACAAACTGCATCAGCCAACAGACTGTCAAATGGTAAATACATTAGTTACAAAACGCAAAGTTCTCAAATAAAATAAGGAGTCCGCACTGCCTGACCAACAGCTCCATTCCTACCAACAGCATACCTCATAAAGAGGGAAGAAATTATCCAACGTAATATCCAAAACGCAGTCACACATATGCTTAAGAATTTGCAAAAATTCGCTCACATTCCAATTGATAGAGATAGAGCCCAAGCATGATTCACTGCAGGAGTAACAATAAGCACGGTGTATGCATGCAGATTCCCGAGATCAATTTAAAGTAAAAACAACGAAGAGGAAGATAGAAAAACAAAGTGTAAGGTTAACATATTTTGTACCTGAAGTTCCCGCTGAGGAGGCCGCGGAAATACAAAGATTGTTCAATGAGCCTGTTAATCCGCACGCAGAATGAAAACAATTGGAAACTAATCGACACTGGAGGGATAAGCTAAGTGAAATTCAGTTCAATGAGAAAAAGTGTAGGGAGGAAAGTAACGAACCTATTGGGATGTGCCTGAACTTTAATCGTCGGAAAAGTGAGAATCGTTGGGAGATCCCAAGCGAGGATATCGGTTGTGGACACGAGAATCTCATTGTTTAGGGTTTCGGCTGCTTGGATTGAATCGGTGTTAGTACAAACAAGGAAAACGTGGCCACCGTCGTCGTCGTCTGAGACCTCCATTGTAAGAAGAAAGAGACGGCAAGTGAAGTGAAGCGAAGAAAATAAAATGGTAACGTTTTTAGACAATTCGAAGGAGAACTCAAATAATACTAAAAATGCTTTAATGAATAGACATAAAAAAATATCTCTTTATTTTTCTATAACTGATTTGTATGATTTGTTTTTTCATTTATAGACACTACTTAATTCATATTACTAATGGATATAACTATCACATCACATTGAAAATTATACATTTTGAGCATGAAATATGTCCTGGTATACGCTGACGTGGCTTGGTTTCTCTGATCGAGTTGACCGAGACATACAGGCGTGGTTCGATCTCTTTGACTGAGCTGACCGACACACCATGCACGGCCAGGTCGACCAACATATATAACCATTAACGCTCAAACCAAGGCCAGTGAAGCTAAATTACCATTAAGAATTAGGTAATGTAACCATAAGTGTGATCCACTCAATGAGGTAAGCCTATTAAAATAATATAAATAGCACACATTCCAACCCCATTTGGCATTCACCGGAGACTGAGAGACGAAGGAGTAGCACAAAGGTGCGGGAAGGATCCCAGTGAAGTCCTAACAATCTGTCCAACCGAAGGAGGAAGACGAAGACTTCAATAGATCTTTAGATCTCATCTCCCTAACAGGAACAAAATCTACCAGACTAGAGAATAAATTTTGTTAGTTTTTTCCGTAAGTATAAGATTAATAAAATGAATCAGAGAAAAGCACGTATGAATATGCGTAGTGAAAATTTCAAATCTCGTTCATTGAGTGACCATTTACATGTAAATTAGTTTTTATATCAGAGAAAGCGAAGCTAAAGAGCAGAATTTTTAATCTGCATAATGCCTAACTAACTGTAACAGATTGATTATTGTTAACGAATACTGCTGATTTTTATGTTTTCCTTCGAGAAGTAATAAAAGTTTATGTTTCTGTGACCCAATATAAAATTAAGTTTAAAGGCTGTGGAATTAGTACTAAACTATTTATTATTGTTCATTGTTAAAGGCTAAAATGCTGTTATGCGATGAACTTGTGGAAAGGAGCCTCCTTCTTAGATTTCTTGGTGTTTTCTGCGGAGAGCACAACGATCCTTATCCTACAGTGGCAAAATCAAAGATTACTTGGCTTATTTTTCATAACCATTCACCGCTAAATTGATACACGCATCTTGAAATGGAGATTTGAAGCTCTACCGCTTATCATTCTTGTAGTAGCTATGATTTGCCTTTTTCAAACCCTGAAGAAAAAACAAAAGTGGTGACTACAAATGTGGCTACGTGCTCTATTCAACGAACTTATATTTTGCTATGCAATTGCATCTCATGACTCATGTTAAAGTGGAAGTGATCCACAACATGGGAATGGGACTATTTATTTTTTGGAATATTTATTCTTCGAGAATGTGATTATTAAACGTCGAGTTGCCATATGACATGAGGCTCCTTCTAGTTCCTAATTCCTAACTTCCTAATGCAAGAAATCATGTTACAAAACATATTCGCAAAAATGCTATTTTAAGGGCTTACAAATAAATTGCATATCGACACCGACAGGGAGCCATAAATGAGAATCCATAACATGAATGCCATTCTTGATAGAAAGCAATGTCTTTAGAACAACTCGAATTCTACACGCTCTCCTACTTTACACTCTAAGTACTTAGCACCCTTAACCTGCGAGTTAATCATGTCTGAAACTCCAAAATCATAATAGTCTGGAAGTTCTGGAGGGACAGCGCAACGAATTAAGGCCCAGTTAAGGCCTTCAAAGAAGGGATGCTGTTTAATCTCAGCAGCCCCTTTCTCTGAACCCAAACGGTTTTCAGGCTCCTTAACCAACAACCCTCTAATCAGATCCTTTGCTTGGAAACTAACAAATGGGTGGTCAGGGAATCTGAGACTCTGCATCACTACGTTGGCCAATGTTTCTTCATTGTTAGAACCTTTAAAGGGTGTTCTACCATACAAAAGTTCATAGAGAAAAACACCAAATGTCCACCAGTCAACTGCAGCTCCATGTCCCTCTTCTTTGATGATCTCAGGAGCCAAGTATTCGTGTGTACCAACAAAGGAGTTTGATCTTGCATCAGTGGGCTCGGCCACCAGCTGTGGCAATGATCTGGCCTGAGCAGAAGGATCAGCTTTTAATTTCCTTGTTTTCGCAGCCGCAGGTAGGAATCTTGGGCTGAAGCATGGAACTTGACAAGATGGTTCGATGCAGAATGGTTCGATGCAACTTGATTGCACACTTAGACCAGAAATTTTTGCAGGGTCAACATCAGAAGACGATTTCAGAAGAGTTGGGTTAACAGCACACCTCAAGGACAGATCAAAGTCTGTGAGCATAATGTGGCCATCTTCCCGAACAAGAATGTTTTCCGGTTTCAAATCACGGTAAACAACTCCAAGCATGTGCAAGTACTCCAAAGCAAGAAGGACTTCAGCAACATAGAACCTGCACGATACATGTACGCAAGTTTCAGAAACATTCAATTGATGTTACCACTTCATGCTGTGGAAAGAAACTATTATCATAATGATCAGTAATTCAAACAATATCGCCTTTGTCAACGCTAAAGAAAGAGCAATCAAGAATCGAAGTCCAATACTACCAGGTTTTAGAAACATGGCATTGAGAAGATGGATATTCAGCAGGTGGATACAAGAGGAAGATCACACTGCTGACTGAAGCATGGGCAAAGGAAATATGTGACACATTGCACAACCTATTTGCACGACAGCAAATAGAGAAGATAACAATAAAAGCCTTGCTGGTCAGTAAACCCCAACTCATGGATACGATTTTATTAGTGGGACAATGGGTTGGCTGGTTTTTATTTTAACCATTCAAGTTAAATAAAAAACACAATAAATTATTAAAATCTATTTAACAGAACTTATCCTATTTATTGTGAACAGGTAAGGATCCAAATCCTTTTATGATCTAACAATTCCAAACAAAGAATGGATAATTCCCAAGTAATCATCAAGCACAATCAAAGTGAAACAAACTACTGAGTTTATTTCATAACTGTTATGATTTATGAGGGAAATAGATTATACTACTTAAACAAGCTGCAACAGTGCAGAAGCATTGTTAATTAAAGCAGCAACATAAAACGCACAGAATGATATTCAGTATAGTGCCGCAGTAAAGTATATACCATACAGAAGAAACATGTCTAAAACATATTAATACACCAGATAAGGACATATATGCATTACGTAACACGAGAATAATCACAAGCGCTGCAAGAATAATTGAGAAAATTAATTATATTCGTTTATACTACGAAATACTTGAGCAGTGAGACATCATATCATTTATTGAACGCCTAAGCTTTAGTGGGTGGGTCGTTGCATATAACATCTGACCAAACAGAAAATAAAATCCTAACATATTACTGGACACTTGCTCTTAGTATCTTACCTTGCTGCTGGCTCTGAGAAACATCTACCAAGCTGCTTCTGCCGTAGAACATGAAGATCTCCTCCTGGACAATACTCCATGACGAGACACGATAGATTATCTGATGTAAATTGTGCATACATTGTTGGAAGAAAAGGATGATCCAGGATCCTTAGAATTTCTCTTTCAGTTTGAGCCCTAGGCATTTTCTTTCTCCTTTCCAAAAATTCATTGTCCATGACCTTAATAGCAAACAAGCAGCTTGTGCCAATTAGTTCCGCAAGATATACAGTCCCAATGTCTCCACAACCAAGTTTCTTTAAGAGATTGAAGTGTGTTAAGCTCAAGACTCCATGCTGCACTTGAGCATGTCGTATGGCTTCCCATCTGACATCTTTTGACATGTGAGGCCTAGTGCTACGACTTGAGCCACTTACATTGCTCTCATCACTGGTACTTGTACTACTACTGTACTCACCTTGACTACTTTTAGAACTTTGTGAAAATTCAAGTTGCTCTTTCAACTTGGAGTTCTTGACTTTTGCAACTGTTTTGCTTTTATTACTGCCAGTTGACACCAAACCAGGTTTATTTGAACCAGAGTGCACATTATTCAAGCTTACTCCATTTCCAGGACTGGTAGAGTCCAATGCCACAGCATCTTGGTTTTTTTCTTCACTTGTATTTTCTAAAGCACATCTACATCTCTCACAAATTAGCCTAGGCGTACCAGGAACTGGCTTCTTAACTTCATTGGGCATAGGACCACATAAAGCAGAACCCGAATCCTCCTTTAGTTTCTTCTTAGTCAGACTTTTGTTCTTGATGACCGATTTAACAGTGCGGGGGGCATGGCGTGGCAGTTTGTTAACTCTGTTTCCATTTACAGAAGTAGATGAAGATTCTGTTTGCAACCTACCTTTCTTCCCGTTATTTGACACAAATGCTTTATTGCCCAACTTTTTAGGGGAAGAAGCATTTTTGGGCACCTCTAGTTTGCTTCCAATTGTATTACGAAGAGAAGATGAAGAGGCAGATGCTTGTTCTTCTGTTTCAACAGGTACCACTCGTTGTGATTGAATTCCAACTTTACTTGATGGGCATGCCAAATCACTTTGTATCAATGAAATCCCAGAATCATACTGAGTAGTAGCAACAGCAATTTCCCGAGACGAATGAATGTTTCGGCTCGACGATGCGATTTGGGCAGTTTGATAGGATTGAGAGGTTTTCACCAGTGAAAGGGACTTACTTTTTCCTGGCACAAGAGCTACTTCAATTGGACGCTCTTTGCTTTCAACAGAGGAAGGCCCAGATAGACTAGTTTCAGCTACAACTGAATTGTACAATGTATGTATCTTCCCAACTTCGGATATTCTTGGAGAAGCTGATGACTTTGATAATCGCTTCATAGCAGCCATTTCCGATGCCTTAGATATGCAAAGGTCTCTCAATGCTTGCTTCAAATTGACAGGCCCAGAAGCCCCAACTCTTGGGGACCGAGGAACACCCATTGTAATTGGCTTTTTTAACGCACTTTTCAGTCTAGGACTTGTACCGTCTTGCAGAAGACCCAAATCCCTTGATGAAGACTTAACAGCAATTGATTCAAACAGCTTATTAATATCATCGTCTAGATTATCCTTGTAGCCCAGTTTCAGCGCCGAAAGTTTGTGACTTTTCTCTGACGTGCTACACTCAGAATTGTACAGATAAATCCCAGGAGCTTTCCTTGTATTTAGCTCCTCCCCTGCTTCAACTATTTCACAAGTGCCAGAGAATGAACCCATTACTAGACTAATTATTCAGCTAACGTTACTTTTCCATAATAGAGGTAGCACGTGAACGTTGATTCGCAATGCTCAAATCTCACTACTAACTAGTTCACTTCACATATATCAGACACCATAAGATCACAATTCAAGGAAAGAGAACCCGGCATCCAAACCATTCTTTAGTCAGATCAAAATTGAAGTCTGAATGGTACATCTACTCTGTTTACCAGCTACTTGACATTTGAAACCCTGCTATAAGGGCCGACATTTGGAGGCATCAGCAAACAAAAAACATAAAATGAAAAAAAATGTAATAATAAGTAAGAAAAAGGGAAGAAAACGGAATTGAAAGACAATGCAATATCACACAATGCAACATCTCAATGAGTGTAAGGAAAAATATTACTTAACTTTCCATAATCCCATTATTTTCCCTTCCCCTTCCTCCAACTCCCACAATCCTCCCACCCCACACACACCAAACAAACCCTAAGAAGCAAAAAATCAGAACCAAATAAATATACACTCAAGTAAAGATAAACATAACACTTTTGGTTGCTATTCATAATATGCCCAGGCTGCTACTCCTAACAACAGCTCTTAATGTTCCATATTGGACCCCAGACTTGAGTAAAAACACTCAAATCGAAGCCGTATGTTGTTATTTAAACCATTAAGAAAGACAACCCCCCTCCAAAAAGAACCGCAACAGAGAAGCATGGTCTTGTTCTCTTATCTTTCTAAAAGTGTTCATGAAACTAATCAATCAACAGATCAGGAGAAATGCAGAGGCAGGCGAGGCCGTGAGGCAGTTTTTTGTTGCTTTTCACAAACACATTACCCTATTACTAAAGAAAGGGGTGGTCCTGAGAACTTAGGATCTATCTCCATCCCCAAAAAATGGTCCCAATACCAAAACTCACCAAAAGAATTAAAAACAAAAAACCAAAACCAACACACACACGCACACACACAAGTACACGAACTAGAACTAGAAATCCAGTTTTCATAGATTAAAATCCAAAGCAGCTGAAAAGTAAAACAACTCAAACAGCAAAAGAAAAAGGCCGAAATCTGCATAGATGTACGGCATAAGCAGACAGTGTTCATCATAGAGAGAGGGAGAGAGAGTCGTACATATGCATCCATATTGGTTGGACAAGTGAGAATTCAAAAAGAAGCAAATGCGATCGAAAAGAAGCAGTAGCAGGAAGAAGAAGCAAAGGCGAAGATGGAATGGCACATTGACGCAGCAGCTTGAAGCAGTAGAAAGAAAGTGAGAAGCAGAAGAAAAGGAAAAAGAAAAACCCTAAGCGGGGATGAAATGGTTGGGGTGGAAAGGTTATAGAGAGAGATGCAGAACAGAACAGAACAGGACGTAGTAATATGCTCTGTTCCGTTTTCAGCAATGGCACTGATTGCTTTGTGCGGACAGGACCCACCCATACATACTACAATAAAATCAAAATTCGAAAGTGTAAATAAATACTGCTACATAAATTCTTCAATTATGAAACCGAAATTGTTGAAAAGACACATGGAAGAATGTACTGTGCAATGCATGAAGGGTATGGTGGGAATTAAATAAGGGATCAAACTTTCCCATCACTCTTTATTTAAATAATATCTCAGTTCTCAGATTTGTCTTTTCCTGCATTTTTATTTCCATCTCAGACACAATAATTCTATTGCTTCAAAATTAAAACAAAACAAAATTCATAGTATCCGATGTTTAGCGCATAACAACTTTATAAAAAAACCTATGACTTGTAATTTGGATGTTAATTATTGATGTCGTGAAAACATTGAATACCCCATTGGAGATTGTTTAGTTGAGTTTAAAGAGGTCAACTTTTTATTATGGTCTTCTGGGGTTGAGGTTGTTTAATTCTAACTTTATAATTGTTAATTAATATGAAGTGGCTCCTGATTTGATTTCACACTGGTGGAAAGCCGTAATTTGAAAGAAATGAAATTGCAGTGAAATGAAAAGCTGTAAAGAAGCAGATTTTTCCTTTTCCCAAGGAAAAACTGAATCATAGTGTTAATCATGCTGCTCCCCATCCTATTTTGAATTACTGGTGTTATTGATTACTTTTCACTCCAGATTCCAGAATCTTGAAATTACAAATCACTACTATCATAAATTCTTAAAAACTAAATCAAGTATTTAATATCTCAAATACTTGTGAATTTCACTATCAATAGGACTTTAATTTGAGAGAGTTAAAAATAAAATAAAAAATTTAATAATAGATATATAAATCATGTTTTTTAGGGCTAAAAATATATATTAAGAAGTTGAATTCAAAAACAAATATATAAAAATGACAATTGGATGAATATTTTTTTTTAATTTAAAAGCATAGAATTGTTTTAATAATAATTTGAATAAAAAAGTCAGGATGATGATGACAACTATACTAGCTAGGTCAGTCTTCCTTTTTAAGGTTGTATTTAGATTGGTGAGGAGATTTGAGAGAGTGAATTTGGAGTGATTTGAGAAAAAAGTGAAATTGTTTGAATTTATGTATCTTATACTAGATTTGTGAAGAAAATTCATTAAAGTTTGTGAGTGATGTGATGATTGTGTGAAAGTTTGTGAATGGTTTGATAG
>Ga0123341_1002240_pt1 | contig 15707 bp, 16 predicted proteins | sample Turbeapinknodule_FD_89959 | JGI IMG/M metagenome (GOLD analysis project Ga0123341, IMG submission 89959) | Root nodule microbial communities of legume samples collected from Mexico - Turtle bean Mexico pink nodule | ecosystem: Host-associated > Plants > Roots > Nodule | place: Mexico: Nepantla... | reverse complement strand
TGATCGGTCGTCAGGGGATGGCGGTCAGAGAGGATGCGCGATCAGCGCCTAGTTAAGCGTCTGGAAGCCGAGGGCGTGGAGCTATGGTGCACCGATCGGTCATCCGGTGTGAGCGATGGTCATCGTGTTTTCGTGTGGGACGCATTTAAGCTGGAAACGAAGGACGTTTCCGAGTGAGAGCGTTGCATACGAGCCTTGTGTGGCAGAGTATCAGAGAAAGGAGAAGTTAAGTGTTTAGTAGTGTCGTGCACGAGAGTGGCCTAAGAGAGCTAGTAAGTCAGTCGGTGATTGGTGTTCTCTTAACCCATAACGTGCATGGTGCAAAGCAGAGGTGATCGTTCACACAGTAGGTGATGCCTAGTACGTGCGCTTAGCCAAGCCACACTTGGTATTCACGCTGAGGTTGCACGAGACACCTAGTAAAAGAAACGCGCTAAGTTACTTCATACACGAATAACTTAGGCGCGCAACAGAGTATATAAAGGCATTCCGCGCTCATGCAGAAGGAGGTAAGATTCATTCTTGCAAGTTACTAGTTTACACACACACAGAGAGAGAGAGAATCACAGAATGCACACGAGTCTCGCTGAGATTCATAGTTCTATAGTTCTTTGGTGGTTTTGCAAAGGCTGACTTGAGCGTCGGAGTGCAATCGGCCGCTAGAGGCGCCGTTTGTTGTGTTTCGTAGGTTTGTTTGAAGTTCTTGTGGAGTGCTTGGAGCGTTCTTGCGGAAGACAGAGTTTGACGTGGTGAATCCTTCGACGTTCGAATCTCCTGCAAGATCAAGATCACGTATGATCATGCTCAAAAGAAGCTATTTCTATATCAACGAGAGTATATGTAAAAGGTTCTTAATTGTTTTGGCATGAATAGTGTCAAGTCAATTGTTACTCCATTGAATCATCTATTCATTTATTTGTAGTTAGTGTTACTCTATCGGAATCAAAGAAAAAATATATGTGGATTTTTTTGTTAAATTTTTTATGTGGATTTTTACACCAGGCTCGCACAATCCTCGAGTTAATGGGTTTTACTTCAGACTTTGTTGGCTACACATAATCGGTAACATTTCATATTGGTAATATGATACCCTTTTAATTACAATGTTTAATGTTATTATTAAATTATTTGAGTATGTGCATTTTATGAATAAAACAATTATATGACAAACGAAAAAGAATTCATTTGAAATTTTGTGTCTGACTCAATGGTTAACAAATTAAGGGTTTCTTCTAACACTTTTTGTTTGACAAGTCCAGGAGCTTAAACAAATTGAAACTTCGTTAGATAAATTCAAAAGGATAGATGAACATGAGTCTATGTCTCACTTTTCGTGTCATAGAATCCTACAAGACATGCAAACCCAAGTTTTTGTCTAAAGCTCTTTGCTAAAATTTTTTTACAAGAAAATAAAGAGTTTTGATTGAAACATTTTGAAGAAACCTCGAAGAAAGATGAGCTGGTTTTGAGAAAATAACTCTTGCATGGAATGTTCGTAATATGAAAAGACAACTGACGTTGAGGAAATGAGATGTGCATGAAACGTATGTAAGAATAATCATTGAGTAAAATTTATTCCATCTAAATATTCAGAAGTAGTTGTATCCAAGTTCATATCAATTAAAAGAATGTAATCAAAGGTCTTAACCAAATCTTTTGAGAAAACTACCTCTCACAAGATTTATCAGAGTCTCACCAAATGGAGTGGCAAGACTACAAACTTAGGTTTCTTTATTATGATATTTATTTGTTTGAATAAGAATAAGGAGATTACTTTTATTGTTCAGGACATGATGAATTTAATTCTAAAACACAAGCTTAGTTATATTCTTTACTTCTATTCCATTAGAAATCGTTCAAGTGTAAATTACTAAATTTCATTTTTACAAATTACCTGAAAAATGTATCCTTAGTTATTTTTTACAAACTAATTATTAAATTTCAATTCATTTGAAACTGAATTTTCAAACTAAAATCCAAATTGAAAGGAATGTAATAATTACAAATTCTACTATAAATACTAATATTACAGTGAAATGTTTACTCACCCTTATGAAACCTTGACTGATAGAGCATCCACTAAGCCAACCTAACCTTCTAAAAGGATGACCAGGAGCAAGACACAGGGCCCAGGGCTAGGTCAGTGATTCCATAGCCAGTGACTCAGAGTCAATTATGCCTAAAAGGATTACCAGGAGCAGATAACATATTATTGGACCTGAGCACCACTTAATTTCTTTGCTTTGCATTTTCGTAGAATATGAATTAAATAGCATAAATTGGGCTTGTGCCAAGCCAAATTAAACCTAGCTTCTAGAGAGAGACCCCCATGTGTTGCCCAAGTCACACTTCTCACATTAAGCACATGCTTAAATGTGAGAAGCATGACTCTCTTATATCTAATATTAGTGGCGCCTAATTAGAGGCTTAGTTTGAATTTGAATTTCCTTCCCTTTGTTAATTCACACAACACCTTAGGCTATAAATAAACTACCTTGCTTCAGGTTCGAGTAAAGAAACTCTGTTCGAGTAAATCTCTAAGTATCTATTTTTCCTCTGAGTCTTATCTTGACAAAGATGCTTCAAGTGGTGACTCCCTTCATCACTTATATTGGAGCTCTCCTCCCCCAAGTGGTGTGAATCCTCCATCCTTCCACCTCCATGGATGTCTAAAACCGCAAAGTCTTCCTTTCCTCTTATCTCTTTCCATTCTATTCCAATTTTGTCAATTCTCTCCTCTATTGAATGTGTAATTTTATTTCGAATTGGTCTTTGTGTGTGTCTTTTTTATGGAAGAAGGCCTAGCTCAAGCACAAGTACTAGGTTCAAGGCAAGGAAGATATGAGAAGACCAGGACTCTACTACTGATGGCAGAAAAAACCTTCCTATACATGTTCAAAATGCCATAAACCTAGTATAGAATTGTATAATATAATTTATTTTCTTGTCAAAAGTATAATAGGAATTTCACTTGTAATTTTTTCTTAATTGTAATTAGGGTTGAGTTTAGGGATCTAAAAACCAACACAGGTTAAATTGAGGTTTCTAGAAGACTCCTAATTAACCTAGGCTGGTCATTTAGACTTAAATGAGTCACATGAATCACCCCTTGTCATGCTTGCCTTGTGAGCTCATTTTAGGCGCCTCTTTCAAACCATTTCCATTTGAATTTTCCCACCTGTTTTTGTATTGAATGGCCAAACCTCTAAGCTATATAAAAAGGTGTTTGGATTATGAATGAGTGAATTGTTGCCAAGATTGCATGCCTTCTAACTCTTTTGAATAGCCTCTCTAGGGTAGATACCTTAATCTTATTCTTCACCTTTCTCCAAGTGATATGGCCCAACCAATCACTCTCCATAGCTCTCTTGCACCTTCAAGGAAGCCATAGCTCCATTGGAGCCATCCTTGTCCGTTCCAACCATTAGCTTCCACCAATCCACATCTCAATTCTCCAAGGAACCAATTCGGAAATGGAGCCAAAACCATCATTTGGTATTTTGAGCTTTGGTTCTTCAGGGGGTGATAGAAACCGATAGATGACTAAGGACACAACAAGAACTTCCCAAAAGGGTTAGTCATCTTAGTATACAAAGCCAGGTCCCACCAATCCTCGAGAAAGCATCAACAAAAGAAGAAGCTATAAACCAGAGCACCTAAAGTTCTTCCTGCTAGTCTTCTTAAATGTTTAAAATATGTTGTAAATAATTGGGCTCACTTTGGGGGTCCAAATAGTAAATATAGGCTAGAATAAGGTACCTTTAGCATAATAGGGGATGTGGATAGCATTTTCACTTGTTCTTAGCCCATTTGAAGACATTTTGACCTAGTTTCAAAAAGGACAAGCCTAGGATGCGGGATTGACTTAGTCAAACCCTAAGGCTGCCATTTTTTCCCTTTTCCCATCCTACCCCTTTAGCTTTTTCTCCAAGGCTCCTTCACCTATAAATAGGTGGCCTACCTAGTGTATTTTACAAGTTGAATGAAATAGAGAAAAGTTACTCTGCACATTTTGTGTGAGAATGATTAGTGAGGCTTGTACTCTTAGTCTTAGTCTTATCTTGTGAGTTTGAGAGCTCTCAAGTGGCGGCATCATTCACTTATCTTAGAGTCATTTCGCCATCCAAGTGGCATGCACCATTCTCAATTCCATTTCTCATAAGCTATTTTCCTTCATCTTTTCTATTCCATTGTCATTCCATTTCAATTCATAAATATGTTCTTATTTTGCTTCCTTATGTCTATTTGGTTTTGTACTTCTTGTTCTTATTTCCTTATGTAATTTCGCGCCATATCTTGGCATCATCACCACCTTATAATTGTGTTTTCCTTTTGCCTTTGTGAAATGAACATTCACATGTACTTAACCACTTTGTTAAGTTAATGTACAGTGGGGTTTTTCCTTAGGTTTTCACTCTTAATTGTTTAACAATCCCCACTGGACATTAACTTAACCAAGGGGTTAAGTAAATGTGAAGGTTCATTTCACAAAGGCAAAAGGAAAATACATTGATAAGATCAACATGATGCCAAAAATATGTGCGTAATTAAGCATGGAAAGCAATAATAGAAGCAATGGCCGAATAGACAGAAGGAAACGAAAACAAGAACATATTTATGAATTAATTGGAATGACAATGGAAGGAAAAGATGAAGGAGTAAGGAAGCTTATGAGAGTGGAGTTTGAGAATGGAGCACGCCACTTGAACGATGAAATTACTCCAAGATAAGTGTTGGAAGCCGCCACTTGAGAGCTCTCAAAAACTCATAAGACTAAAGACTAAGAGGAACAAGCCTCACTAGCATCACACACAAATTTTTGCAGAGTAACTTTTCTTCTATTCAATTCAACTTGTGAAAACAATGAGGGAGGCCCCTTATTTATAAGAGGAAGAGCCTTGGAGAACAAGGATGAGGGTATGATGGGAAAAGGGCACATATGGTGCGGCTAGGGTATTGACCTTGGTCAATGACGCACCATTACACACATTTTATAAGGTAGGTTAAGCTTTCCACCCTAAAGGACTTCTCATAGGCCCAATTTGATAACTACACCTTCTATTTATGCCATATGGACCTACCCTAACTTTTTTTTTATCAGCAATAAAATAAATTAAATTAAGTGGAATACTTCAGGGGTATCCCAACCCGTATACATCAACCACATTGTTACTTCTCCAAAAGGCTTAGAGAAAACAATCAATATGTGGCTTAACCTACATAAACACACCAAAAAAAAACCTGAACAACAACAACACTTAGTTGGCACCTAATCCCAAGAGCATAAGGGCTTAAAAGAGAACAAAGAATAGCAAGCAAAAGTACACCAACATGACAAGAATACTAAACAGTTTTGGTAGGACCCAAAAAAAACCCAGCAACCGTACCAGGAATTCTTTTCTACATCACTTTAAAGGCCAACAAAAACTCCACCAGCATTCTAGCAAGAACCACACCTACCCTAACTTATTCTACTATTTGGACCCCTCAAGTGAGCCCAAGTTATTTACAACATATTCTAATCTTGAAGAAGACCAACAGGAAGAACAGTAGATGCTCTGGTCTGTGTCCAATTCTCCCTATGGTGAGGTCTTCACTTGCATGTTGAGATGACTTCTCATAGTGTGGATGGTCATTTGTATCCTTGGTCATTTTCTTGTAGGTTGGGTTTGTATCAATAATGTTGAAACAAGTGTGTTCAAGCTTTGAAGAATCCAAACCCTTTGAAGGTTGATAAAATGCTGGATGTGTTTGCTGTTGCTGAGCTGTCTTTAGATAGGATCTGGGGTAGATTAATTGTATATATCCACTCTTGATTGAATCCAAAGCATAAGCATTCTTAAACCTTTTAATTGAAAAGTGTTTATCAAACTAAGTGAAAAACAACCTGTTGTTTTGTCGAAACAACAGATTGTTTTATACTTAGGTGTTTTTAGAAAGGTTGAAAATTATTTTTGATGTTTGACTTGCTGTCAAACCAAAACAACCGATTGATTCGTGGAAACAACCGATTGATTCGTGGAAACAACCGATTGTTTGTTTTGGGACCACAACAGAAAACTGATTTGTGCTTTGACTGAGCAATAAATGTTTTTCTAACTGTTTACGCTCCAGTTTTTAATGCTTTGACCAATCTAAATGCAATTAATAGTTTGTTAAGATTATGCAACAAACAACTTTGTTTTAATATAGAAAAACATATTTGAGTTTTTCACTGAATTTTTTCTTAAGAGAAAAGTTGAGAATTGCTTAGAGATTGCATTGATCAAAGATTGTGAGATAGGATTTTCATCTTGTTTGATTTCAGATCTTTTTTGTAACAAGTGTAATCCATTGTACTTTGAAAGAAACTCTGTGTGTATAGCTGAGAAGTGTTGTGTGTTCTTGAGGGGATCAAGATTAGCATTCTTTGTGGTGTTGTGTTGGACTAAAGGAAGTGTGTGTCTTGAGGGGATTAAGTTCATTTCTTTGGTTGTGTTGTAAGTAATCTAGGGTTGATTGCTTAGTGGATTCCCCAGTGGTTTCTGGGAAGACTGGATGTAGCTCTGGGTAAAGAGTGAACCAGTATAAACCTCTGTGTGCATTCTCTCTATCCTTTAACTCTTTAATTTCAGTTTTATATTTGTGAACTGGTATAAATAACCGATTGTTTCTGCGAAACAACTGATTGTTTTGCTGGTGCTGTGCTTATTTGCTTTGTGTTTTGGCAAACTGATTTCTTAATCAAGTTATTCTCGAAGTAATTTCATTCTTGACTTAAAAGTTTGCGTAAACCCTCTTTAAACCATTCACCCCCCTCTAGTTTAAAGGCATACATTCTAACAAATAAGTGTTTCTTTTCATTTTATTTTTGTGTGTTCTTCATTTTTGTGTGTTGTTCATCATAATTTTGACTTGTCTTGCTGTTTTAGTTTTAATTTTAGTTTGTATTGCTATTTTTAAAATTTTGTTCGGTTTAAATTGTTCAATTGTTTTTTAACATTCATTTTTACATTTTATAGGTTTCGATTGAGTGTGTTGTTCTGAATTTGGTTTTATTTGAGTCTTGTGATTTTAATCGGTGCAAACAATTTATATTTGAGTCATTTTTATCCAATTTGTTGTCCCTTCTATGTAGTACTGTTCATTGTTGATTTTTGGTTGCTTGATTTTAATTTGAGTACAATTTTTATTATGAATTTGAGCTTTGGTGCATTTTTATTTTTCAGATTTGAGTTCATACTTGTTGTTAGTCTCACAAGTTCATTTTCTACTTAATTCTATTGTGGTTTTTAAGTGTTCAATTCTGTTTTTAATTTCAGTTTAGGATTCAATAGTGCAAATAAAACCTTTTATGACGGTCTACATGACTTTTTATGAAGATTCTACAAGACTTTTTATGACGGTTGTACAAGACTTTTTATGACGATTTTGATGGCGACTATAGAATTGAGAGTTATAAAAACTCTGCACTTTCTATGTCGGTTGAAAAACTGACATAGTAAGTTGACTTTCTATGAATGTTATCTATTAACCGTCATAAAATGTACAAAATACCTGTCATAATATATTCAAACAAAACTTTCTATGACTTGTATTTCTACAACCATCATAGAAAATACAACTTACTATGATGGTTCTCATCAGAACCGTCATAATAAGTGGTTTTCTATGACAAATATTACTACAACTGTCATAGTAAATAAGACTTTGTATGTCATCTATTGCAATATTCATCTTAGTAAGTTTGCTTTTTTTTGTCAAACAATTGTTTTATCAATTTTCCAGCATTCATTAATAATAATAATCTGCATATAAATTTCACACAAGTTCATTCATTGATCAATTTATCCAGATAATTGCATAAAATTCACATAGAAATCATTTCATTGATTAAATTTTCCCCATTCATTAATAACAATCACTTGCTTATCAATGTTTTCAGACAATTACATACAATTTCAATACAAACTTAATCATTGATCAATTTTACTCTATTCATTGATAACAATCACCTGCACATCAATGTTATCCAAACAAATTGTATATAATTTACAAACAAACTCATTCACTGATTAATAAACTAACGAAATTTACATCTTATTAAATACACTTAAAAAGAATGAAGCCCAATGCATTCTAATGTCTTCTATATTTGTATCCTTTTATGGAGATGGATTGTTGAATAACTACAAAAAAAAATTGACTTAATCAATAAAAGTGAAATTCACAATTAAATAATTAAGGTACTTGAGTAAATTTTTTATTACCTCTTTCCATGAGTCAATAATGTTTGCAGATATGATTGTGTGCATGTACTTCATTACATAATATTAACACTTATAGCTTCCTGATGGATGTGAACATGACAAATTAAAACACAAATATAAGATATTTTATATCATAATTAAATAGTGGTGGGACAAATAACTTACATTAGGTGCAATTAATTGTATATTCTTCCTAGCTACATGTGGAAGGTCTTGGAATCTCGAATGAGCCTCCAAAGTCATATAAAAGGGCAGACATTCGTTAATTCATATTAATCATAAGGTAGAAAATATAATACAATAGAAAACTTATGGGTCTAGTAAATGTTTAATGGTCAAAGTCTTAGTTTTTTTTATGCAATGATCACAAGATAACCACGTGAATTTTAAGTTTTTTTATTAAAATGTTTTTTCCCTCTTAAATGTTCAATTTTTTATATCTCTAATAAATCTTTGTAACTTTTTCATTTGTAATAAATTTATTATTGCTTTGGTTTTAAAAAAAACCTAATTTCAGTGTTTAAAGAACCATGCAAACATATTGAGAGACATAAACAAAATAGAAATTTACAACAAACATAAGAGTTTAAAAAAACAATTTTAGGAAGTGAGTTCAACAAATTTAAGGAAATAAAAAAAAAAATTTAAATTTGTTAAGAAAGTGAACTACCTTAGCAGTAATTGAATTAAATGATTTTTATAGTATCAAATCATGTATTATTTATAATAAAATTTTCGTTTAATTATCTGTATGTACTCGATAAAGTTTAATCATATAAATACCTAATTTAATTCGTGAATGATTGAGACTGGGTAACATTTCCCTGAATAATTTGTTTATGAAAATTAGTATTGTAATATTACACCATCTAAGTCATATGCTAATAAAAAAAATCTAAGTTATTATTTTATTAGGACTTTTAACAGAATTCTTTACGATAGTTAAAAGTGTCACTGTCTAAAAAAAATTAAATACAAGAAAATATATTAACTAAGAACAAGTTTGTATAAAATTTTAATTCATGAACTATTGTCATTGTTAAAATCTTTTAGCAATCAAATTGAGTATTTATTTCATATGTTTGTTAATTTTTCTACACTGATTCTATAAAACTTTACTAACTCGTTTAAAAATAGTTTTTCTTCCACTTTTCATCTTCAAAAGGATTAGTCATATATTTGTCAATTACAATCATCACAATTGGTGTTAGTGAGGGTACATCAATAGTTTACCTGTCAAAATACAAAAGAATTGAATATCAAAGTGTTGAGCACTATAGTTGAATCTGAACCATTAATTCTCAGTAGTCTCTTCCCGTCAAAAGTGAGAACCGCAAGGAAAATTAGTTGATATATACTTTGTCCAAAAATATTCCTTCACATGGATTTGGTAATAAAATCTATCGTCCTTCCAACAGGGGGTCTTAGCATAAGTCCATCAGTGGGAGGTTCAGTGCCCAAAGCCAATGCCCCCAAAGTGTCCATAATCAAGTTTACCCAAAGCAACTGAAGAGCTGTGAGGGGAAAAAATTTAATCTTCTGTTCATTGAAACAGATTTAAGAACACCAGTGGAAACAAAAATTTATGACAAACCTGTGATACATGCAGAAACAAAGTTAATAATCAGAGCAACAATACTGACTGTTAACTGAAACTACATAAATTTTTGAATGTTTATGTATATGGCCCGTCCCCATCTGGCCACATTGACAATAGTGCTGAAGTTATTGTCTAATATAAGGACATCGGCATTTTCTTTGGCAACCTGTAAAAGGATAATTTAAAAAAAAACATTATGTAATTTTTGATAACAGCAAACAGGCAATAAACAGGACAGGGATTTTGAAAATAGTTTTAATTACTTGTTTGTCCCTATAATTACAAAAACTTTTCCTTAAGGTCCTTGTCCCTATACTTGAAAAATCTTTATTTAGCCTTACACATACCATTTTGAGTCCCTTTAAATCTTCGGTGTAAGGAGTAATAAGATTAAAAATGGTATATGCAGAGACTAAGAAAGGATTAAAAATGGTATCTTTAGGAATTTAAAAGGAAAAGTTTTTTTAGCTATAAGAATCAGATGACTAATTAAAACTTTAGAATAAATAGATATAACACGTAAAATTGTTCAGCATAAATATAATTTCCCATGACATTAACAAGGTAGTAAACATGTTCTTCACATCGAACACCCTGGAAGAACACTTCTCCGCCAGAAAATCCTTTTCCCAAGCAAATATTTTAGGAGACTTCTGCGTCATCCACATGTAAGCCTGCAAAAATATTGCTCTTTAGATTTTAACTAACACTCTCGGGTGTCAGAAGACTCCTTATGATGCAAAGTGTAGGGGAGGGTCGTTTTATGCATATGCAAAGAGACTGTTTTCAAATTTAAACCCTTGACCAACCAAGAGGATACGTTTAAATTACTAAAGATAAGCCAAAATTAACCAAAGTATCATTGACAGTTAGAGTAAACAACCTAACCTACTGAGTATTCTCTGTCCATAAAATGAATAACTTCATGCTTATTTAAACAACCTACTATCAGATATATGTATATACTCTTTATACATAACTAATGACAGTTATTTTCCACACATAACTGCCATAATTGTCTTGATGATTAGTTCCTATCATTACTACTTGCTGAAAAAGTCAGTCTTGCTCCAAGCTGAAAGTTGGAAGCTGGTTTTTCCACATTATCTATATCCCACTTCAATAACAGTTACTTCTCCATCTTCATTTAGGGCTTCATTATCTCCCAAGATTAGCAATGTAATTGTTTCTCTGCAAAATTGATGTTAGGGATAAAACTTTGCTCCATGGCTAACGCATAAACCCTTGTTTTTTCTTTTCCATCAATAATTCGGATGTTAAGTGCCACACACCTTTATTGATGTCTTCTGAATTTTGTTGTTAACACTTTATTGTTTTACCCAAGAATGGTACAGATGAAGAAGTTCCTTTGTTTTGGTCAGATTGATTGATATTCGGGTTTGATCCTGGACTGAAGCAATTTTGGGTTCCAATCCACGTTGCAGTCCTCACATTTGTAACAATAATAATTAATCCTATATCACCTTGAGGACCATGCAACCACTTTTTGTACAAGAAGATCCCATTCTCGCATGCCAACTTGCACTCCCTGGTCCGAAGACAAGTCATGAAATTGGGATCCTTCTATAGCTACACCACCCTCCGTAAGTATGCCACATTCTTTAGCTATAGTTTTTCGCTGTATTTATGTTATCACCGGTAACCATGCAGACAGTTATTCCAGCAGCTAAGGAAGTTTGAACAGCTTCCTTAACCCCAGGTGCACAGGATCCTTGATTCCCACAATGGCTATCAGAGTATAACCATCTTCAGGGATGCTGGTTTCCCCTAGGGATTCATTTACATCTTTGATAGCTAAACAAAGAGTTCTCAAAGCTTCAGAGGCAAAGCCATTTATAATGTCAGACATTCTTTGCCTGCTCATCAGAAAAATCAGCAATTGTTCCATTAGGATCAATAACTTTGGTACACAATTTTAACACTATTTCTGAAGCACCTTTGCAAAAAGCTTGGACACCTCCATCAGGAAGACCTACTAGCACAGACATCTTCTTCCGGACTGAATTGAAAGTCTCAACCTTAAGTATCTTATATGTTCCATGTTGCGCATCAAAATCGTCAACTGAAAGCAAGCCAAATTTCAATAATGCTGATTCTGTTGGTGTTCCCAATATTGTTGTATTTCCGTCATTGTCCTTAACTACTTCAGAAGAAGTATTTTGAAATATAGCTAGCAAAATGACATAGTAAAAATTCATGATAAATATTTCACAAGGGAATTTAACGTAGGCACGATTAAAGGCATACATACGTGGTCATCAACGTGCCAACCTCTGCCAACACAAGCATAAACATGGATGCCTCCTCGTGCACCCAATCTCCGGGGTCACCCCGTCTTGGGAGCGTCCTAGTTGTTCACGTGCCACGCATACAGCTCACCCCTGGACCGTGACCCTCACAGGTCGTATCTTTTCCAGTGGCTCTATACTTGTGTTACGCCTGAATGCACATCCACACCACACGTATGGACTCTCGTGACCTAGGCTTCTTCTCCCTAACTGATAACTGGTGTGTAGTCTGGGATCCACCTCTCGTGGCCCAGCTCTGTTGTTCGAGTAACCGATGTCCGACCTCTCTACACTGCCTAATGACACATCGATACATCCCGGTGACCAATGTCTGACCACTCTCCGGTGCCTTGGCTCACGTGCCTCGCGAGACACTGACCCACGCTGCTCGTGGGACCCAGCTTACGTGGCCCCTTCACCACTAGTGGTCAAAAACGCCCGAGGACTGGTCGGTATAGTAATCATTTCCAAATTTTATTAGCACCACAAAACCAATTTTCACTTAGTGATTCCCATAAGGAAAATCAGCAAAATCAGTGTGAAAACTAGTGAAAGCAAGGTGCAAAAAAGTGTTTATGCAGCAATATTCAAATCATAATAAAGCAGCATATCGACCAACTTTTACAGCAGAATATAAGCACATTACAAACCATAAACTTCTCCCCCTATTTGTCTTCACAAATATATTCAAAGGAGGGATAACACACAACATTAAGATAGAGTTTGTGAGTCAAGAATTCCTTGCTCATTTCTTAAAGAGAAGAACCTGTCCTTTTGCAAAGGTTTGGTGAAAATGTCTGCTAGTTGCCTTTCAGTTGCAATGAACTTCACCTCACAATCTCCATTGCTCACATGATCCCTTATGCAATGGTTTCGGATCTCAATATGCTTTGTCCTAGAGTGTTGAACCTGATTTTTTGTGAGATTAATGGCACTTGTGTTGTCACAAAATAGCGGTACTTTGCTAACTTTCAACCCAAAGTCTTCAAGCTGTTGTTTGATCCACAAAATATGAGCACAGTAGCTTCTTGCAGCGATGTATTCTACTTCAACAGTTGAGAGTGTCACACAGGCTTGCTTCTTTCTATGCCAAGATATAAGGCTTGAGCCAAGAAGATGACAAGTTCCACTTGTGCTTTTTCTGTTCAGTTTGCATCCTGCAAAATCAGAATCAGAGTATCCAACTAAATGTATAGGAGAGTGAGAGGGATACCATAACCCAACAATGGATGTGCCCTTTAGATACTTTAGAATTCTTTTGGCAGCTTTAAGGTGTGATTCTTTCGGATTGGACTGGAATCTAGCACAGAGGCACACTGCAAACATAGTATCTGGTTTGTTGGCTATAAGATAGAGCAAAGAGGCAATCAAACCCCTGTATTTGGTTTGATCCACTTTTGTTATAGTTGCATTAGCATCCATGTAGCAGCTTGTGGACATTGGTGTAGTTGCCTCTTTACACTTATCCATTTCAAACTTTTTTAGGATCTCCTTGCAATACTTGGATTGACTTAGAAAGATGCCATCGTTAGATTGCTTGACCTGCCCTCCCAAGAAGAAGGACAACTCTCCCATCATTGACATTTCAAATTTTCCCTGCATAGCTGCCACAAATTCTTTACACAATCTATCATTAGTAGCACCAAAAATAATGTCATCAACATATATTTGGACAAAATAATGGCATAATTTGACTTTATAATAAAGAGAGTTTTGTCAACCTTCCCTCTTTTATAGTCATGAGACAAGAGGAAATTACTTAACCTATCATACCACGGCTTTGGAGCTTGCTTGAGACCATACAAGGCCTTTTTCAGCTTGTATACATGCTTGGGATGTTGATGATCTTCAAACCTAGGTGGTTGTGAGACAAAGACCTCCTCATTGATAACTCCATAAAGGAAGACACTCTTCACATCCTTTTGAAACAATTTGAAGCCGCTCATGCAAGTTGTTCCTGCCGGTTGACCAGAATGTGCTTCGTGCGTAGCTGTGACTCGCGTATCAAGGACACCTTCGTCTTGGTTCCAGATCTTCACCCTACACCGCCGTCAATACCTGAAACAGAGAGAACAAAGGGCGCCCTCGCGGCCGTTTGCACTCCGACGATCAAGTCAATAGGCAGAAAACACCATGCACCTCCGTATCGGAACACTGTAACTGTGATGTTCTGAAGGCGCGTAACTGTATTCTAACAAACTTCTCTCTGGTGCTCCAATCACTCGTGCGTACAGCGTGTAAGCATGCAAATGATTAGAATGTGCAAAAAACGTACCTTACTAAGTTTCCAGAAAGGCTTATATACCTTGGATTTCAGTGCTATTGCCACGTGTCACCTATGACTTGAGCGTAATTCCACGTGGAAGGCCTTACGACGCTGTAACCCAACTTAGGGCAATCCCAGCGCGTAAGTCTTCCTTCTTCGAAGTGCATCTGGCGCAAGGGGTGACTATCTGGGTGCCAACTCATGCGCCCCAGCCTCTAGTTACTCGCCTTGGGAGTGTATCTACCTTCCTCTCGTACCATGCACGTGGATTACCCCTGGGGCGTGGCCCTCTCCCGAGTCATATCTGTCCCAGGGATTCTCCAAAGGTGGCGCGGGTAGCCACGTCCTACACCCCATGCATTAGTACTTCACGAGTCAGGTTACTCCCTACTGGTACTGGGAATATGGCCTTGAAGCCACCTTTCTCTTCTATTTATTACTAATTTGAGGTACCGGGGCCCGAGGCCTCCTCGCCCTTACCGTGGCCTCTTATCGTGTCGTCCCCCTCCACGGTCTTCCCTACCCGTGGGTATCGGGGGGTGGCACCATCAGGGCCAAAGCACACTATTAGGACAACGAGTCGCCTTTAGGGTGGGAGATGCTTAAACCTGACGACACCCACACCTGGCGACGCCCACACCTGGCGACGCCAACACCTGGCAACGCCCACCCCTGGCATCGCCCAAAGTGGTCAACATATTGACTTTCCTCCTTGGAACCCCTCGGTGGGTCCCATCGCATGTTTGACTTTGGTCAACGCTCGAGGACGGGTCGATACACAAGCCCCCCCAGTCTTGAGCTGATAACTGTTTCAGCGAAAAGACTAAGGCCTCGCCCTACCATCCACGTGGCGTTCTGATGACGTGACATTGTCTGCGCTGGTTGACATGACACTCTCTGCGCTGGTGACGTGACACTTTAAGTCACGCTTTAATCTCTTGACACGTGGCCCAATCGCACGACCACCACTTCGTCTCTTGCGCTCCTCAAGTTTACGTTATATCTTTCAAAAATTGCACGCTTCAGTTACTATTTCATCACTTTTCCCATTCCCTTACACTGTTCACCTTCTTCTCGAAGCCTTCTCTACAATCTCTCTTCACACTCCAAGCCTTCGTCAATCCGATCATTCAAAGGTATGGTTTTTCCTCTTCGATGGCTCTTTCTCTTGATTGTTTGTACTGATATAACTGTCTGGGCCTGTTTATTTTTCTCGCATTCGCGCTCTTCCTTCTCAGTTCTTCTTCCCCCCTTCTCTGAACTTCTCGCGTGGGTAGGGTTTT
>Ga0123341_1002236_pt1 | contig 15723 bp, 7 predicted proteins | sample Turbeapinknodule_FD_89959 | JGI IMG/M metagenome (GOLD analysis project Ga0123341, IMG submission 89959) | Root nodule microbial communities of legume samples collected from Mexico - Turtle bean Mexico pink nodule | ecosystem: Host-associated > Plants > Roots > Nodule | place: Mexico: Nepantla... | reverse complement strand
TTAAAATGTAAAAATGGTCACATATTACATCAATTTTTATCACGTAGTATGTGGTGTTTTTCTTCTTCTGAAAATTGGCTTTCATTTAGGTATTTTCATCAAATTGCAGAATAAAAATTCTCAATCATACAATAAATAATATATATATATAATATAAATTTCTCAACTAAACTGATTCTAGAATTCCTCTAAAACAGTAAATATACTCTAATATACACAAAATTCTTTTGTCTAATCAGTGACAAATTTCTTCAATTTTCCATGATATGACTAATTTATCATCTTCAAAACCTACAACATATATATAATAGACGTTAATTTTATATTATGGAAAATTAATTCTAAAACACAGATAAGGTGAAATTTCTCGTAAATTTATTTTATCTCTAGTAAATGCAAAATGTCTAATATATATTGTTTATGTTGAGGACTGAATATCTTAAATATTGGAATATTTGTGAGTAGTTAAAAATTCAATTTTACAAAATCAACAAAATTAAGATTTGTGGAGGTTTGTTCTTATTTGCACACTGTAAATTGATTTTACTTCTACTAATTGACGTAAGATCTCAAATAAATAAATAAATGATGTATTTAGATCAATTGCATGAATTTATGTGAATTTAATTAAAAGCCTGGAACATAAATTCTACATATTTGGAGTTTTTTCTTAACTTATGATGAGGGTCTTATCTTATTAAAATATAGTATCTAAAAATGCAAAAAAATAAAAGTGTTAATATCTGTATTTTGTGTGTGTGAAAAAGCATGGGAATGAGGATGATGGATTGAGAATTGCATGATTTGGTGGAAAGTGGCAAACACCTAATAAAATTAAAAATAAAATAAAATATTATTTTCATAAATATTTACCGAAAACATTAATTTATCATATGGATTTTCGTCTAGTATTCCATATTTTTATATTTTTTTAATAATATTTGTTTTTATGTGATGATAAATGATATGTCAACATGACTGAGATATCAAGTTGCATAATAATATCTAACTTATATTTAAAAAACATCAATTTATCATGTATACATTGAAAAAATATCAATTTATCACTGTCATTTAGTAAATATAATTTTTAAATTATTTTATTTTTTAAAAAAAATGTCCTTTTCTAGTTATAATCTGTTGTGGGTTGTCATATATATATATGAGTGAATAAAATTTGAATGAGAAGAAGGAATAATATTATGATATGATAGTGTTGTGTGTGATGGTAGATGGCTCCATAGAACTCGGACTCTTGCGGGGCATTTATGAGCTTAAGACCTTTTTTTCTCTTACAACATTTTTCAATCAATTTTTAGAATGCTAAAAGTTTGTAATGTAGTTTGAGGCTTTAATGAGAGAGAGACAAGTGACTCAAAGAAGAAGACGAACTCAACTCACATGTTTCATTCTCAACATAATCCTTTAGATACCAAATACACAAGATAAGATCACTCCTAATTTTTTCTTCACAAAACCAAGAACTCAATATTATCTCTACAATACTTTTCATTTTGTTTTCTTAAACATTTTTATTGAATATATATATATATATATTATTTTATTTTGTTCTTTGTTAGGAAGTGGACTTTAAGACTAACTCAACCCCACAAAACCGGCTCATAGGGTTGAAGTTTGCACCCACTTATATACAATGAAAGGCTCTAATCTCCCTCACGCCGAGACTGCCAACTCGTGCGTGGGACTATATATTATGGGTGGTCCGATAGCGGCCCGATAGCGGGTGACACGATAGGCCCAACACAAACACTCACTAGGATAGACTCGAAATGACTCTGATACCATATTACAAAGTGGACTTTAAGCCTAACTCAACCCCATAAAACCGGCTCATAGGGTTGAAGTTTGCACCCACTTATATACAATGAAAGGCTCTAATCTCTAGTCGATGTGGGATCTCCAACATTCTTACATAGAGATGGTAGGAGTTGTTTTTTTAATATATTCGATTCTTGGTTTCAGTATTTGGTATAAGTTAGGAATGTGATATCTACAAAATATACTCCAACTAAGTTACCTTATGTGATGATTGAGTATGATAAATGCTAATAAAGATTTATCTTACATTGGTTAACTTATTTATAGGGATAAGTTGGAACCTTGTGCTCGTAGACTTTAGATTAATGTGGCATACGATTTCCTCTTAATTTGATTTTAGGGCGTATTTGTAGTTATAATTACCTAGGCTAAGAACAGTAAAGGATATATATCTTAATTAGACAAAAATGTAATTTTAGTAAAATATTTTCTTAATTAAAACTGATGTTATTTCACGTTAGAATGTATTTTTAACTTTTCAAATAACTTAGTTTTTAGATTGGTATCTAATTAACTACTAAGATTTTTACTACCAATTTAGAAACTATTTATTAATAATAGAAACTAATTTAGAAATCAATAATTTTTTTAGTATCTAAAATAACATATAATTTGTTCATTATACTAATTAATTATTATTTTTTTCTATAATTGATTTTTATTTGATTTTCTTATAGTTGTACTTATAATTATACTCTGATTTTCAAATCTTTTTAGATCTTTTCAAATTTTTGATATTTTTGAATTTTCAGTCTTTTCAACAAAGATTCTTAAATCTTTCTAAATTCTTAAATCTTTCTATTATTTTAAGAAGTATCGAGAGTACACGAATAGTTCTGAACTTTAATATATTCTTAATTTTTTTTTTGACTATCGAATTTGTGCTACAAATTTTCAAAATTGATGTCACATCTTGTTGCAATGTATGGTTTCTTTTGACATTGGTTTTATATTACTCTACATAAATTACATTTATTCCTCTTCCCACTCCAATTTCACTCATCAATAAATATTCTTAGGTTCTTGTAATGGATTTTTTTTTAATAAAAACCCATCATTAAAATATAAGAACTTTAAACAAACACCATCGAATTCTAAGGTGTCAAAAACAGCATCCAACACTTTATTTCTTTTGTTTTTTTTATCCAACAAATTTATTTTCCATTTCTTATCCTCATATCTTTTTTTTTCTTCTTCTTATGTGAGTTGAGTTTGTCGTGTTGTGTGGGCCATTTTTCATTGGGCCCACATCACAATTGAACCCTAATTCCTGACAAAAATGTTATTCTCTGATAAACTATTTCCCATTCAACCCCTTCACCCCAAAAACAAAAGTATATGCTTCTTTGTTAAAGTGCCAAAAACCTACCAAGAAACAAGACATTTCAGATCCAACAAAAAATTTTTAACTTTAATTTAATTGTTACCTTATGGTATGCAAAGATTGAACATGTATAGTGAAAGCAAAGATGGGTAATTAAAAGAATTGAAAAAGAAAAAGAAAAAGAAAAAGAAAAACTAAAGTTTGGTGATATTTCTCTTTTTGTTTACACTCTTATGGTTTTCTTTCTCTTTTGAGGAAGAAAGGGACCCCATTGTTTTGAATATATTTAAGTTGAGTTGCAGATAATTCAGTGTTAGAGTTTCTAAATTGAGTTTTATGTTGATATTGAAGTAAATGATGAGAGTGTTCCTTGTGCATATGTAGGCATTTCTTGTAGAACATCATTGATTCATTTCACACTCTTCTTATGTTAAGCTTTTACGCATTCTTCTCATGTGATAATGTGATAATATGATATATTATTGCTTCCTCTCTAATGCGTGCACATGTTGCTGATAGGGACTTCAATTCATAAATCAAATATCACAACTCTAACTGGGCTAATACTAAATTATCCATTCAAAATCCCAGAGGAAATAAAGTAATAAATTGTAAAGTAAAACACTGGAAAACAAAATATTCAAATTGTTTCAAGGTACATTAGAAGATTAATAAGACTAATTAATAATTAAATATTAAATAATATATTCTTAATTACTATCTATATTTTTAATCTGATCCAATAACAAATGATTCATGATAATCATATAAATAGGCACAAATTAGTAAAATTAGTTACATTCAATATAAAATAAACTGAGTCTGAATATCGAAGTCTCACTTTTTAAGTGTTAATGTGCCTTTTGTTGGGTATGAAATCAAGACCAATTGGGTTGGGCTGACAAGACACATGTACACAGTTGAAGTGCAGGTGAACATTGTTCAAAGTGGGATATTGTTGGGTATGAAGTTAGGACCAATTGGGTTGGACGGGGTAGACACCATGTTTTAGTGAGTGGGCTTAATCATTGTGTCCCTTTATTATCTCTATTTATCTCTATTTAAAGATATCATTGTACTTGTAATTGATGTGTAACATGATCTAATGAAAACCTAATAGTTGCCCGTGTGGATGTAGGTTGCAGTTGGTGACTGAACCACGTTAAATCATGTATTATTTATTTTTCTGCAGTTGATTCGTGATTGTGTGTATTGCTTCCGCGTGTGTTTTTCCCATCACCTTTTACAAGTATCACCCAAGTTCAGAATTCACAAAAACGATGAGTAGAGAGATAAGAGGAGCACAAAAAGTTTGTTCAAAGAAAAAAGATTAGACCGCAGAGTAGAAGTTGAATAGTTCTATTGATTACAACCCGTTAGAGAAGACAAATATCTAAAGTTATTAATTTCAACACTCAACAACTTTTCATATCTGACATTTTTTAGTTAATTTCTTGCCGAGCCGAAAGTGCAAATGTCACATGTTGGGTCTGTAAATTAAGTGAACAAACAGTTACAGCTCCAATTTTTGTGATGGCTAAATGGAGGATAGAGAGTAAAAAAATGGGAATGAAGGAACAGCAGAAAACTGAAGAAAAGAAGAAAAAAGAGTTGCTTATGGTAAAGTAGAAAGAGATGTGATGGCATAGTTGAAAACGAGGTGGAAACGTGACGTTTACACGAAGGTCTCATTTTGCCCCCACACTGCATATTATTTGCCTTTACACAAATGCCAATTCAATACGGAAAATACGATAAATCATGAAGTTTCGTTATAATGAATACCCTCACAAACACTTTTCACAAACACTTTCAAAAAACTTGGAAGCTACGTCTCTTAACCCTTTTGCTTTGCTTCCTTGCTCTGCATTCTCTTAATATCTCAAAACTCTATTTGGAATCTTCTTTCTCTCTCAAACACCCTTTTCTCTTTCTTCCTCTCACACTCTCTCCCACTCCACTAGCCCACTATTTTCACAAGACACAACTCACCCAACCAACCAACAAACTATATAACAACAACATATACTTGTGTCATTCTTGAGTACAACTAAAGTTCAATTCTTGGGGTTTCTGTTTTCCATTTTGGAAAGAGTTTTTTTTCTGGGATGGAGGGGTTAGCTGGTTTGAGCCATCTTTTTGTGACAATATTTCTAACAGGGTTTGGTGCTGTCATAGCTATTCCATCCATCACAGATGTTACCATGGCTGCACTTTGCCCTGGTCAAGATCAATGCTCCCTTGCCATTTACCTCTCTGGCATCCAACAAGCAGTGAGTATAATCTCTATGTAGCATAGACACGTAGCATAGACACTGATACGAACACGAACACTGGTACGACACATACAGATTCAACAATTCAACAAATACTGCATATGCTCTTCCATTTCATTCACTTCTACTCCTCTTCAAACACTTCCACACACAAATAGTTACAAAAACTCTCACACTACTTTCTTCAAAATTATACATTTTTTCCATTTACAAATTGGTTTTGGTTTACATGTCTAGAAATGTCTTCTTCTGAAAGATGAAATGGACTTTTCTGTATGTTTATGATTTTCTGAACTGCGGTGTTCGGTCGAACACACACGTGGGGATCTGCTAAGCTAAGTTTTGGGGACAGCAACACTTGTTATGTTGAAGGATAGAATGTTCTTCTTTATTTGTTCACACTATTTTAATTACACCATTGTATAAAAGTAGTAATAGTTTAATGGTTTTGGACTAAATGTTTTGGTTGTACAAGGTTTTTAACGAGGTTAAACTTCAAAGTCACTTCATGCTGTAAAAACATAATTGCATTACATATGTACTTGTGTTCTGTTTTGTTACACAAACATGTGCAAGTTACTTTCCCTTTTGGCGTGATGTGTTTATAGTTTCAATTTTCATACACCAGAAAACAAAACCAGTGGTATAATATTTTACACTTATGAGAAGTAATATGCAGTAAGAAAACTTTGTAGGTGTATAATTTTACAGTGGTAACTAATATACACTGAAAATACTACAGTGAGTGTGAAAAAAGTACAATTCTTCTCAGTTTGCACAATTCCAAATACCCATAAATATCAACTCTTACTTTTTGTTTCCCTTTTAATTGTTGCATTGATTTTTGTTTTGTGGGGTAGAATTTGGTGACATGTGCACAAAAAAAGGTAATTGGGTCCATAAATAATGAAAAGAAAAAGAGGAATAAGAATTGAAATGGATTGATGTTGCAGATGGCTGGAGTGGGATCAGTGGTGATGACACCACTGATAGGAAACTTGTCAGACAGATATGGCAGAAAAGCCTTGATCACTCTTCCTCTCACTCTCTCAGTCATTCCTTCTGGTTTGTATACTTTACTCTGCTCTATTCTCCTTTCAATGTTTACCAATATTTTAATTCTGTGTTCAATATTTTCTGAAATAAATAATTTTGATTAATATTCTCACAGTCAGAGTCAGAGTAAAACTATAATTTTCTTATACTTTTAAGCTTGGAGAATCTCTAAAAAAGTGCTTTTGAAAAGAAAAAACTGGTAAGACTGTGGTATTGATGAATTGATAGAGTTGCTTCCTTAGAGGGAAACCTAATGATTGACTATAACTATTAACCAACCAACAATAACTTGATAAGTCCTTATCCTCATTCCTGTACAATTTCACATTTGATTTAGACTCACATCTTAAATAAAATTATATGTCATCATAAAAAAAATATTATTAAAAAATATAAAAAAAAATATGCAATTAACTATTATGTGGGATCAGTGATGTGCAATCTTCTCAAAACAACACAAAATGACTTTATCCTACAAATTTATAGTATCATTTATGGTTTATTAACTATGTAAAAATTAGAAAAAAAAAATATTTAAACTTATATTTCATTTTTACCCATTAAGTTTTAGGATAATAATAGTTACAAATTTGACTTTATTTTCTACTGTTTAAAGTATCTGGAAGAATATGGGAATCTATTCAGACTTCCATTCTGACATCTCGTGGTGTACTATGTCGTTTTATATATGATTGCGTACTTCACTTCACAGAGAGAGATTGTTTTGGACAAGGAATGAACCCACATAACTCATTCATTTTTTACTTTTATAATAAAGTAATGATTATTTCCCTTTTATGCAGAAGTTCATTTATTACTACTGTTGAATCCTTATTATTGATTCCACATAATTGAAAAATACCCTTACTTTATAATAAATATTTTCTTACTAATAATAATAATATATTTCTGACCTTGGTTGGTGACTGTGATAAAGTATGTTGAAATAATGCTTCAAAAGTTATTAATACTGCAAAATAGAACTCATAAGTTTTCCTTAAGAAAAGATCATTCAGAACAAAGATGTGATAACCACCACCAAGTTTTAGTTTAACGAATGTAACAACTTTGTGATTAATGTGATGTATTTGCAGTGATATTGGCATATAGCAGAGAGACCAGATTCTTCTATGCGTACTATGTTGTCAAAACTCTTGCTTCCATGGCAGGCGAAGGGTCCTTCCACTGCCTCGCTTTTGCATATGTGGTACTTCTCATCTCTCCATCTCAAACTCAAATTAACCTATTCACCTCATGTTTAGGAAGAGTTAGAGAAGAGAGTTTCCAAAAAGAAGCTCAACTTATTATACTTTCTTATTTCATTGTAACTGTCTGTTGAAAATCCTAATCAACTAGAGATTAAAGCATTTCATAGTATATAAATGGATGCAAACCTCACCTTATAAGTCATCGACTAGAGATTAGAGTATTTCATAGTATATAAGTGAATGCAAACTTTACCTTATAAACCAGTTTATGAGAAGAGTTAGGTTTAAAGTCCACCTCTTAATATGGTATTAAAGTCATTTCGAGTCTATCCGATGATCTTATAAGATAACACTAGGCATGACAGACAAATTATAACATGGGGCATTTTGATGTTATGAGTATAGGCAGACAAGGTTCCAGATGGGAAACGAACATCTGCATTTGGGATACTTGCTGGTGTTGGATCAGCATCATTCGTGGTTGGAACATTAGCAGCTCGATTCCTATCCACTGCCTTAACATTTCAGGTTCCATTTTCCTCTCTGTTATGGTTCCTACATTCACCATTGTAATAAACACATACCCTTGTTCTTGTTCTCCAACATTTACAATCTGGTTTAATTATTCAGGTTGCTGCTGTCACATCAATGATTGCATTGATGTACATGAGAATTTTCCTTAAGGATAGTGTACCTGGTGGTGGCGTGAGGCAGCCATTGTTGAAAGAGGTGGAGGGGAAATGTTCTGAGGATGATTCCTCACAAAGGGCAACAGGAGCATTTAAGAAACTTCCCTCTCTGGGGGATTTGATTTGCTTGGTCAAGTGTAGGTAAGCAAATTGGTATATTGGTTGGACAAAATCTCTTTCTCACCACCTTCCTACTACCTACATATTTCAAATTAGATGGAGTTGTTGATCTAAATTTTCTGCAGTCCCACGTTCTCTCAAGCAGCAGTGGTTTCGTTCTTCAATAGTCTTGTGGACGGTGGCTTGATGGCTGTATTGCTGGTAAAGTTCTGTTTTCTATACTGCACATAGTCGAAATGGTGATATTCTTGTATTTTGGGTTAGTCGACACCTTTTGTTGGGAGACTCGTTTAGGTTTGAGTGTAAGGTTTTATCTTACTTTGTATAAGGTTTGGATAACCTGAAGTGATTCATATTTATTTATTATTTCTTACTGATAAAAAAAACATTGTGAAATGGTGAGATATTAAGATTTTAGTTGAGATTATGGATAGAACCAAACATAGATGCAGTTATTCAAGTGTTTGTTAGAATCAAAGTCTTGTAAGGTTTGGGTTAAAGGAGTTGAAGGGAAACTTTAATTATGATTGGAGAATTACACCTCAGTTTTACTGAGAACAAAATTATTGTACAAAGTAATTGATTAAACTTGTTACTGCATGCAGTATTATTTAAAGGCACGTTTTCAGTTCAACAAGAACCAGTTTGCAGATTTGTTTATGATTACTGGGGTTGGAGCTACTCTTGCACAAGTACGCCTTGAGTCATACTCTCTGTTATTTTAACATGTTCTTTGAACAACTCAATATTTTCAGTTACACAAAATTCCATTGAAAAAGTTACTTGCTCTAATGGCCATGTGGTTGGTTTTGTGTACTTGCAGCTATTTCTGATGCCCATTTTAGTGCCGGTTATAGGAGAGGAGAGGCTGCTGTCCACAGGGCTCTTGATTGGCTGTATAAATGTAAGTTTAAGCTCACTCTTCCTAAGACTTCTAACTGAATCTTTTTGAATTTTTTCAACCTATGGACACGGAATAAAATGGTACGACGAAGTTTCACAAATTTGAAAAGAGTAAAGCCTTGGAGTGCACCGAATTTCTGAAAAAAATTTCCAATTTTTTTTTTGCTGAAATCCCATGTAAGAATCTCAACAGAATTTGAAACAAAACGTGACAAATTTTAGGTCAAATGGATAAGTATTCAGTTAGACAAAAAATAAACAGTTTCATGCATACACCAACCTTTCTTTTAGTCCTGCAGTGATGAATAAAAAAATTATTGCAAGTTTTTTGCTCAAATCTCAGTCACATCTCAATAGACACAATAAGGAAGTCTGGTAAAAGTTTCATATCAAAACACCCAAAGAATAAAGCGTAATAAGTCTCAGATCGATAGCAAACAAAACAGAAAAACTTGTTTTTTTCCAAAAACAAAACAACCTAACTTTTCTTCCCTATATTTTTTGTTTGTTTTGTTTTTTGACGTGTCTTTCTTAACTAGATGCAAACAACATATGAAAGTACTTTTGTCAATTTTTCGGAATTTTTCAACAATATATATATACCCTAAAGTGTAACATATGTGCACACTGAGGCTAACAATGACACTTCTCAATGTATTGTGCTATGCAGGTCTTTGTCTACAGCATAGCATGGGCAACATGGGTAATTTTCTTGTAACACTTTGTTGTTCTCTTATTACTTTTAGAAGCCAACAAGCCTTTAAAACTGTTGAAAACGATGCAGGTTCCTTATGCTCTAGCAGGTTGCTCTATATTCACAGTTTTTGTGCGGCCAAGTGTAAGTTTCTAACGTATCTGTTAAGCCCTCAACCGACATGTTTTTGTTTTATTTCTTTGAAATACTCTCTGATCTCTCACAAGGTTGCTGGTACAGTTATGCAGCATTGCATCGAAGCAAGTTGGACCTACTGAACAGGTATCCCTGACTGAAAAAAAGAACTTGGGTTTCCTGCATTTTATTAAGAATGTCATCAGAAAGTTCAGTTTCTAAGATTGCAAACTCATACAATAATTTTGTTTCTTTCTCTTATTCTGATTAGTATCTTGACCCTTTGGTTTATATGAGGTTGGTTACTTGATGTATTACATTGCTGGTTAGCACAATAGTAGGTGTATGAGTTTAGTCAGATATGTTTATTAGTTGTCTGAAGAAGGTTTTCGGCCTGTTTTGGAAAAGACTAAGGATTATTTTTCTGTATAAGGGTTGGACTACCCCGGTTCATGTTTATTTATTTTTTCTTGTTGATAAAAAAAAAATCAATTTGCAACAATGAGTAACAACTTTGTTAAACTTCACAATTATATGCATTGCACATAATTGTTCTCTTCCTTTCTCTTTTAGTCTAACTGATCAGTCTCTGATGTAGGGAATGGTTCAAGGATGTCTTTCAGGAATTAGTTCCTTCGCCAACATCATTGCTCCGTTAGTTTTCAGTCCACTCACAGGTATAATTATAATTAGAAGTAAAATCTTAAGGCCACATGTGAGAAAAAAAATACTGATAAGCTTCTTCATCCTTTGTATGCAGCCTTATTTCTGTCAGAAGATGCTCCGTTTTATTATCCTGGCTTCAGTCTAATGTGCCTTGGGCTAGCTATGGTAAGATGATCTTTCAACCTCAAAGATCCGTAATTGAATGAGTTTAGGATTTAGGGTTTAACGTGATAGAATAACGTGCAAATTGAATCCTATTGATATTAGATATAGAATAGTATGATCATGGATATTATATGCTTCCAAAACTCTCATCTCTACTAATGAAATCTGGTAGATGCTTGAACACTAATTGATAACTTCCAACACCCTGAAAATAGGAGTTGTAGAAGTCACCATGGCCTAACATACCAAAATGGATCTATTTAAGGGGAGGGCTGATTTGGAGTTTCATTCTGCCATGATTAAACCTATCCAAATGAACCATGTTCAGAATGTGCTGAACTGACATTGTTGGTGCAGACAACTATATTAGCATTGTGTACATTCATTAACACTTTATGGTTTTATGATCATTGGCTTTTGCTTCATCTGCTGAGTGCTTCAACTTTTCATCATCATTTGTTAACTGGTTTCTGCCAACGTTCCTTGGTCATGTACTGAACACATCACACATTGTATTTCAGATGACAGCATTTTTTCAGAGTCTAATGATCCGAGCTGCTCCTCCTATTGCGGGTGGCAAAATCAGCAATAACCGCTGCACGGATACTTTGGTCTGAGGTGGAGACTACTATGCTCTCGATCGAGCAATAAGCATTATTATCCCTTACTGCTTCATTTTGCCTCGAGAAAATTGTTGTCCATAGCTACTCATCAGACCATAGATTAGAAAGATGGCAGAAGGAATTGGACATATAAAACAGTAAATAGCAAAATGCTAAAAAGATGTTGGTTCTGAAAAATATTAATCCGATGAACCAAGAGAAGAACCACAGATTTCTTGGAATTATTAAGAGGAAATGTGGCATATATTTATGAACAGTAGGGTCTCATCAGTTACTGCTTAGTCATTCTATCTTTGCAATGTTGACCATTGTATGCAAACATCCTTAAGCCTTAGCACTATTTAGCTTACACTTCTTTCTAGCTAGTATATATTTTTTCCAAAGTTTCCACCGGGTAGTAGTAGTCAGGAACTTTGTAATTTTTATCCTGTGAATGAAGCATTTGAGTTTATGCAGCTTTTTTCTCTCTTGTTCTGTATTTTTTCTTTTCAGCATTTTTGTTTAAGGGTATTTAAATGCAACAATGATTATGTTGTAGTCTGTCATAGTAACAATGCTAATTATGCAAGTTGGTTTGTGTTGTTTTTTGTATTTAAAAGTGAGGAAGATATTTGTATATGGGTTGGGACAGTGTCATCCTTTTTAATTCATTTACTTCTTTGCTGATAAAAAAAACTAAGCATTTGAATTAGAGCCAAGTAATGCAACGATTGACTTTACTTATTAAGTTTGAGTGCATGAATCTGAAACGATAATGGTTGTACAGAAAAGAGAGTAATCAATGAAAAACTCAGTCTAATAAAGCAAGAGTGCCATAGGTTGGCCCTGCAGGTATGGATATATGCCTCTACAGAAGCAAACATTCACAAATGTGTAATCATATTGTTACTACTACCATCATCGCCTCTATAAAATCTCATAAAGGAAATAAAAACTATGGTGGAGGATAAACAATAATGTCATGGCTGAACTGTCAGAGACACCCTAGCAAGCAATGGCGAAAATCAAAGGGAAACAAACCATCCTAACGATTTCACAGAAGGTAGAGAAGCAAAGGAAAAACTTATGTAATGTCTTGTACATTATCAAATTGATAATCATACAAATGAGTTCACAGCTATACATAAACATGTTACAGTACGAGTCTCGTACAAATTTTACTATAAAGCGTGAAAGCCTAGAGAATATACAAGACATCCAAACTGAACTTGGATAGGATGAAGCAGAAAGTATATGCTACATATGACAATTCAATTATGAAATGGGAAATGTGTCTTCGTCATCGTTATCATCCATGTACCTAAACTTAAGATCATCCCATCCTTCTCCTTTATACTTAAAACTTGAATTCAAGTAGCAATTTGTCTCCTGAAACAAGTTCAAGTGATCCACCAGCTTATGATACGCATTGCATCCACAGCACTGGCAACAATGACAAATGGTCAAGATCAATCTTGCTTTCAGGTTTTAGAGTTAGATAATTATGCAACAGTATGTTATAAAAATCATATACACATATGTTAATTGATGAAATAAATCTATGAATCAAAATATCAAAATATATATAAAGTTATAACATTATCAACCTTTTAGTATTAAACTAACAAGTCTCTTTCCCCCAGAATAAATAAAAACCAGTTTTGTCAAAAAGCAGACTGCACCAATTAGTCTGGCTGGTTCTACCATGAAGAAGACATCAACCAGTTTGACCCGGGAATTACAAAGGAAACAACCAAAAAGATTTAGCCTTCCATGCGGAGAGGCAGAAGAAAAGAATTACAAAGAAGAAAAGAAACTAAGAAAACCAGTTTGATCAAGCCACGTAAAGCATTAATTTAAAACCAGCTTTAGAACCATTGAACCAGACAAATGAGCCAGTTCAATGTTCTAAAATTGAAAAATGATTGAAGTGTTGTGCAAGTACCTACTTATCTTTAGGTGATGCATGGCATGCCCCAGCTACCGGCATGACAAACATGTCAATAAATGGTTTTATTTTTATCCATATGATGAGAAGCATTCATTTCATTTACAGACACATAACAGTTCAACCAAAAGTTTTTTTTATAGACCCTTGAATCAATTCGGTTTTGCAAAATGCTATTAGTTTATGATTTGGCTCCAACTTCAGTTCAAGAAAATCACTGAGACATGTGATGATGATAAGTGAGCAAATGGAAAAGAAAAAATGGAAATGGAAACATCAAGGTGGTCACCGCACCAGAGTTTCAACCCCTATCATCCGTGTTTCTACTCCCCAACACCGCCCGCAAGGATGGTGTTGAGGGAGAAGCCACGCGAATGAGCCGATGCCTTTCCTCCAATGCTCACGTGTGTCGAAGCGAGACACACACACGATGAATCAAGGGTTAAGGTTAACAAAAGCAGAATGTTACCTGCACAAAGACAGTGCCATCAGTGTAAGCATGGGGATTAATAGCCCGTGTAGTTCTCTGGCCACAGATGGTACAAGTAAAAGCCACCAGCATCCTTCTCCTAGGGGATTTTGTGAAGAGAGACCACGGGAAAGTGGAAATGTTCCCCGATTCATTATCCCTACCAACTGCAGGAACAGAGGGACCTTCCATCCCAGAACCTGTGGTCCATCCTCTACCCACCGCAGCACTCAGCACCAGTCCCATCGCAGCATCCTGACCCCACAAATTATTATCAGAATTTAACAACTTTCATCACCAAAAAAACACAAATTTTTATCCTTTATTGCATCAGATGCAAGCACAACACCTGACCCTTTCAGGTACCGATGCAAATTCAGATTTTGGGAAAGGAACAACAAGGTTAAAAATTTCCATGACAACAATTTTATTTTTATTCATTGCAACTATTTCACACCGACCCTTTGAAATTTCACCTATGTTAGGCACAGAAATGCATTGAGGAAATGAATAACCCAGTTGAATTTTTTTCCTTTTTGCCCAAAAGGGATAACAGTTTTTTTCTTATCCATTAAAATTAATGCAACTGACCCATTAAAATTCAGGAAAAGTTGTGCACAGAAATTGATTAAAGTTGAAATTTTGGGAAAGGAAAAAACGTACTTTGGACAGAGGGGAAAGGGAGAGGCAGCGATCACTGATAATCGGAAAGGTGTTATTCTCGGTGTCTGAATCGCGAGCATCATCACCTGAAACAGAACACAAAATTGAAGAAAAATCACGCAGAAAAACAAAAGGGTAAGCGAAATAATAGAATAGAATACGCACGCTTGGAGGGTAAACGAAATTGGAGAGTCTTGGGAGGAGAAAGCAAGGTTCTTGTTGAAGGGAAAATGGAAAAGGGAGAAGAAGAAGATGAAAGAGCTGCAGAAGAAGATGTGGCCAACGTTTCCATCATCATCATGGATCAAATTGTGTTGTCTTCTCAGACAGAACAAACTAAGACTAAACAAAACCAAGAATCCAATTCCTTCTCTCAGCTTTTTATTTTATTTCTAAATACCCCAAAATATGTTCACACCACAAAATAATATTACTATATATAAAATATCACACTTCATTTTAGTCAATTAAATTTTACTTTTATTACTTTTCATACCAGCTTAAAATTCTTAATATAGTTTAATTATTAGAATATTATTTTTTTTAAAATTATATAATGATGATTCAAACCATAAGGGAGTTGAACTTTTTGTTATATAATTAATTAAACATAAAATACTGATTTAATTTATTGAAAGAATCTCCAGAACAGGAATAAAAATGCCATCTAGTTATATGGAAAAATATTGAATTTTGTATACTATAAATGAACATATTTTTATATTTTTAATTAATAATCACTATAAATATAAATTTTAAATAATTTGTGTAAAAAAATATCTTATCTAACAATATGAAAAATATTAACATGGTCTATGACTTCCAAGTAAATCACAACGAGTGATAAATAGGAAATTTTTTTTTTTTAATCAAATTTATAAATAATATTAGATAGATATATAAGAGTACATTAATTATCCTCCAATCACATTCAATATTTTGATTATTACCTGATAAGTAATATAC